>Ga0157364_1005914_pt1 | contig 12513 bp, 8 predicted proteins | sample AttsexASBM2_FD_111476 | JGI IMG/M metagenome (GOLD analysis project Ga0157364, IMG submission 111476) | Fungus gardens microbial communities from leaf cutter ant in Ribeirão Preto, State of São Paulo, Brazil - Atta sexdens ASBM2 | ecosystem: Host-associated > Fungi > Mycelium > Unclassified ...
TAAAAAGAAGTAAGAGATAGGGAAAGGGAAAGAAAGAGAGACAGAGTAGGACGCATGGAAAAGAGACTAGGAAAAGGAAAGGGAAGACAGAGGAAAAGAGGCAAGGAGAGACAGTATAGGAAAGGTGAAAGAAGAGAGAGGAAAGACAGAGTAAGAAAAGAGGAAAGATAAAGTAAGAGACGGAAGAAAAGAGATGAATCAAAGAGAAGATGGAACGAAGAATGAAACGAAACGAGTCGGTGACGAGAGGTGACGAAAAAAATTTCTCAAAGTGTAAATATTTATTAATAAAAGTCTGGAGCTCCTTATAATATTCTTCTATATTTTTTAGCATTTCTTTTGCGCCGAGAATGCTGCAAATCAATCATTTTTATTCCGTGTTTGTGCCATTGATAAAGCAAAGATTGAGAGCAAAAGCCTGTAAATGAGGAATTTGTTTTATGATGATAAAAATAAAAAAAAAGTTGGATGCTTTAGAGGGTGGAATCTAAGAATAAAAGGATACAGAAAAGTGTGAAAGAAAACACAGCAACGATTAGAGAGACTGAAGGCATGGTAAGGAGGACGAGAGAGGAGCTCGTCGCAGGCGAAAGGGAGACGAGCATGAGGAGGATGAGGTGTAAGAGAAGGTGAAGGAGGCGAGTGATAGCGTACACACGGGAGAGAAGAACTCGATGCCGAGCGATGCTGAAACGGGGGTGGGGAAGAGTACCGTTGCTTCTGTCGATGGGGAATGTCGGCGTGCGCGCACGAACGAAACGAATAACCGCCTGTATACCGCGGCGAGTACCAACCTGGACGGAACGAACGAGGAAAGACAACGTGCGCACGGAGAAAGAAAAGAAGGAACGGACGAACGATCATACCAACAAGCGAGCGAGAGAGTGAGTGAGCGAACCAACGAAGGAGCCGAGAGGCAGCACGAGGTGTTCACCGCGTGGCCGTAAAGAGAGAACAACCAACGCCGAGAGAACCAACGGCCCATCGTCGTCATCGCGACTCTGCCTCCTCTTCCTTCCTTAGTCCCCTCGCTGGTCCCCTCGTGTGTATACACATACGTACACATAGAAAGACGCGACACGCACACATCTACCTGTGGTACGCACGAACGTAGGCCCGCCCGCTTGCTCGCGGTCTGCCTACGTGGGTCACGCACATGTGCGAGAGCGAGAGCACGAGCAAGGAGACACCTAGACTCACCTTACCCGCTTCGTACTCGTCAGTTGGAACCACGCGGCTCCGCACGGTGTACACGACCGTACGTCAAGGACGAGGTAGTCCTCGACGTACTGCCGGCGCGAATCAAGAAAAAGAAAGAGAAAAAGAGAGAAGAGAGAGAAAGAGAGGAGTCCTGACGCGCGCGATTACGAGAGAGCCGCACTCCCAGTTCGACCATCTCGTCGTAACCGGCCAGCACGCGCAAAAGGGTGCGAAAACGTTCCGCGACGATAATAAACTAACATCAACAACGCAACGATACAGTTGAGGGTAGTGGTGCACAGTGGTGCCCCGTGAATGCGAGATACCATCAAAATATAGTGACATTGCACTACGAAATTGTCCCACCGGTTGTTATCCGATATTTCAGTGTCAAAGAAGAAACTTTCGCGAGACGTGAATCGCGGCAACACAATCGGTTGACATCGATGGTGGATTATCAGCCGGTCATTGCCGGACTGGAGATATGTTCGTGACTTCAACGTGTGAACTTTGACAGTTCGTCGTGAGAGGATCTACTGGCTGCCAGGCAGACACGTTGCAAGGTGAGTTTAATAAACGTTGTGATTATTTCAATTCGAAAAGTACAGATGTAGTGACAAAGAGATATATTTATGGTCACGAATAATAATCGCTTTGTTTATTCTTGAAATAAATCTCAATCAGATTGTACACAACGCAAATATCAACACATAATTAGACAATATAAATACTTTAAAAACATTATCGATATACTAAGAAAAGAGATCGGTTAACGTTTTTGTACAAAACTTAATTGAGTCAATACTTTTTTAAATGTGCTATTTTTTAGCAGTCTTCTGAAACTTTAATTTTACAATTACTTATTTTTGAACGGAGAATTATCTTTACGTCGGATTCTAAACTTAAATATTGTATGTTACATCATTTGTCGTGTTTAAAGGAGATCAGAATTGAGCTATTTACTCTTGAAAAGTATATGTATACAATAAACTATTAGATTTTGAGATTTACGATTTATTTAATACAATACTCTTCAGAGATTATTTATAATCAAGGATTATTATATGGTATACTTTAATAATGAATTGAAATTGATTGATTACAATATATTTATAAACTTTATGTAATCTCGATTGAATTTAAATTGTTTTCTCGATATCTTTATATACAAGCATTTATATTTTTTAATTAATCTAAAATAATTTAATTAATCTAAAAATATTGAATTCGCATTAAAATTTAAATCACTATATAAATTTACGTTCGTAAAATTCAAGTGAGGAATGATATTTTACTTCCATTATAATATAATTGATGTCTAACGAATTAAATTAATGTGCGACATAATCGGCAAATGATCGGAAATCTTATTAAAATCATCGTTGAGAACTAATTCCGAAAAGCTTCACGCTTCTCTTCTGTATTATTGAATAAAATGTGCAAATATATCCTCATTCGTTAATAATACTCGCATCCGCCATTTCATCGAGATATCATTACGATGCAGAGCATCGTAAATAAATCAGGGGACTATCAATGTACATTCATCTGGTTAAATCGTATTAACTTGATCGTGTTTTTAAGTCTCCGTGTAATTGTGGTTAATAAAACCAGGTACAACGAACTTACAAGCAGAAAATAAAATGAATAAATTAACAACAATGTAATGATGGAACCCAACAATTATGCAATTTTGCATAACGGTCCATCAGGACGGCGCAGTGTCGGCAAAGCAAGTCGAATAAAACGGCGAGCATAATCGCGCGGAACGAAAATGAATATATACGAGGCAGTCCCGAGTACTTTGAACCCTTCGATATATGTGTTACGTCACGGGAGATGCTCTTCGAATACAGAAAGTGTTTCTTCACGCTCGTTCTTCGAGAGCCTCCATGTGTCCCTAACGGGACCAAGCCGAAAGTTTGGAAAAAAACAACGGTAAAAGCAATAACGCTGCTCGTGTTTTGCGAAGAGTTCCGCGATATTGCAACATACGGATCCCCCGCAATTAATTTTTATAATACATATATAATATAGATATAATACATCGTCTCATTTCTTTTTGGTCATTTAAACCCGATATGTTATTCCAGCAAAATCTATTTGCGATATTATAAAGTCAATTACGATTCTTGCCATTATCTTAAAAATTATAAGATTTTTCGAGATTTTTTTTAGACTCTCTGTCTGCAATAATATTTTATATTATACAAGTTTTGTACAATATAAAGTATCTTCATAATCAGTTTTACTGTAATAGCATTTCAATATTCTAAGAGTGTCACTAATAAAGAAAATAAATATTAAATATATATTATCCGATAATTTATTCAACAAATCAACATTTGATTTATCTTCTCTTTTGTGAATCAATGTAAAATCAAAAAATAATTTTTCTACAGTGTGGATTCGCAAGAAGTCATTGAACCAAAAATAAATAATTATCTTGCCGCATCTAAATGTTTCTGCGACAAAGCCATGAATTATGAACGCCTATAGATTCTCCTTTTCTTTTCTCTTTAAAGGAATAAACAATTAATTTTGTTATGTGATTTTGTAATTTTGTAATGCGTTTTAATGCGCGTTAGTCAAACATAATATCGATTCGTGAACGATTAGAACCGCCTGCTTGTCATAGGAACGAGAAATGTGCAGGGAAACACCGTTAAACGTATTTCCTAATATGACATAACGGTGTGCGGCCTCCCACTTTTTCTTCGGCCGAACGAAATTTTCGTCGGCTCGTAACTCTTGATATGGCCGAGGAAAATCTCGGCTTGGAGAAGGACGACGTTTCTTATTTGAAACAAAATCCTACTACGGACGATGATAAAAGAGGAAGTGGGGCGGAGAACGAAAAGGGACAGCGAGTGGAAAATTGTTGAGGCGTCAAAGGATTACAAAGTATAAAGGAAGTCGAGAGCGGAAACGAGTCCTTTGTATCTGCGGCCCACGTTTGCTATCGGGCGTTGCTTCAAGAAATACGAAGAGACTTTATCTTTATCGAATGCGCATTGTGATCTAATAATCATAAAATAGAAAAATGGATCTTCAGAAAATTTGATAATTTGGCTTTACGGTTTATGAGTTATACAAAATTTTTAGAAAAAGGGAAGATGCTTAATCTCTATAAACAATTGCAGTATAATACTCATTAATAAAAATTAAATTCCCTGAAAAGTATGTAAGAAAATAAAAGTATAAGAATATAAATGTTCTCTTAAAAAATATATTAAATATTAAATATGAAATATCTAAATATATCTATATGTGTGTAAATAATTTATGAATGTATCACTATAATTATTAATTTATATATATTTAATATGATGTATCTGAGAGGAAATTATTGCATAAGGAATAGTATGACTATCTATAGAGAATATAATAATTTAAATATATCAAAACAGTTCAGATATTCTCTACAGCATAAATATATCAAAATAGAGTCTATTGAGAGTATTTGAAATAACAATTTATAATAACAGTTCATCCTATGTATTCAAAATAAAAATTAGACATTATTAAAGCAGAAAAAAAACTTTCAACAATCTTTTCTCTATGATATAAAAAATTCCGTTAATACACATAATATTGATAAAATGTAGTTTAATTAAAACTAATCAGAAAAGATATCACGATTTATAATTAATAAACCTATTTATAAATAATAAACATTTCTAGAATAATGTAAAATAAAAATTGAAATTAAGCGAATCAATTATTACGAATGAAAATCTGTCAATTTAATAAGCACTTTAAAGCCTCTTATAATTTATTATATAAAACACTCTAACTGTAAAAGTACTATAAGAAATTGATAAAAAATAGTATGAAAGAAATTGCTATATATATGCCATATAAATATATTGTATATGCTGTCCTATTTTTTTTTTTTGAAAATTCTTTCTATATATATAATTTTGAGAGAAAATAGTCTATATATGTTTAAGAATGCAAACCGGAAAATCAATTTGAGATATTTACGATTTGGTCATACATTCGCAAAAATCGAGCTTTCCCGGAATCATACCGATTTCAATTATCAATTTAACATTCTTCATCCTGCTGCCAATATTCTTTGGCTAAATATTCTGCGATTATGAATGTCACTACTAGGATATTTTCAAGTACCAGTTCGATGTCGATGGCCAGTACCGTTTTCGCGTATTATAGGATAAATGCTTTTCGATTTTGAGAATGGTAAGTTGTGGGAGAGGATAATAACTCTTGCAGGTGCCTACTAATGTGACATAACGGTATCCGTAGCCGCGGTTCGTAGCCGCGGTCACTGCGAACTTGCGTATATGTAATCATTTTGGGATTGGAGGTAGGGTGAAGGGTAGGAGAGGTGGAGATGAGAGAGAAAGAAAGGAAAAGAGAAAGAAAGAGAGGGAGAGAGAGAGAGAGAGAAAGAGAGGCAGAGAAGGGGGACGGTCGATTTATTGGAACGGTCGTTGCACTTTTCGTACGGGGGGCACTGATCGAAAAGATCCGTACTTTCTTGTTCGTAAAGCGTCCGAAGATCAAGAGATATTCCCAATTCAGCATCATTCGATCTTCTGACTTAATATTTTATTTATTTCTGTCACTGCTGAATTGTCAATTAAATACAGGATAATAAAGATTTCATCTTTATGATAATAATAAAGATTATTACTGCTTCTCGATAAATGTATTATGTTGTCATTGTCGAAAACAGAAATGAAAAAAAAAAGAATACATACTGATGAAATATTTTCTTTAAATGGTATATTAAAAAAAATTTCTGATTGGACGAACCAGAAGATAATTCTGATCGTATCAATTAGAATCCTCCTGATTCTTTCAACCAGAATTATAATAGATTCAATCAAATAGTTCTGACGTGCCCATTTTCAACCAGAATTTCCAGAATCATTAATGCAATTAAACTTTTATCAATGTATAAATTCCAATAAATAAATATGCTACAATATATTCATATATAGTGACATAATTGAGGACGTAAATAAGATCCAAACTACAAACTCTGTTTTCGGAAAGAATAATTTACGCGTGCGTGTCTCGGGATATGTATATTATTCGGCGCCACGTATGGCAACGGTTTCATAATCTAATCAACGGGAAATCGGACTGTGCGCATGGCGCGGCTTTCTCCGTCTTTAGAAAAAAAAAATCAAGGGTAGTCGATGACCGTGTCGTTCCTAGGCCTAGCCTAGATTCGTCGTCCGCCGCGAACAAGCGGCGAGGCTGAAAGTACCGTAGCGCCATTTTCCATGCAAAAATTGCGCTTGTCCTGTGCGATTCCGCGATAATACGCACGCCGAACCGTAAAGTATTACGCGCTACCGTAACGATGACCGTCCAACGCGCGTATACGGGGTGTCCCGTTCAACGCGTCGTTATGTTCAATAAACGGCATATATATCTCTTATAACGTAATTCTCAAAATCTTATTTTGCGCATTATCTCGATGACGAAGTAAAATTCCTCACGTGATTTGAAACACCAATTGCAATTTGACGAAATACCGCTCGTTTGTTATAACAACAACATAACTCAGAAATTATCATTTATGAGTTTGTGAGTTACGTGCAAAAAAAGAATGGAAACTTAAAGAAAAAAAGGAAAGAACATATCTTAAATAACATACTTTTATTCTTCTACAATCAATTATTATACCAAAACTATAAAACTATAAATAATAAAACTATAAATAAAATATAAATATAAATATATTATAACAAATGAATGATATTCGATTTCAATAAATTTGCTGAATTTTTCTTTAAGATCGATTATTAACGTATTAATGAACAGTAATATAATGTTTATTGTATAATAATGAAATTGTAATTAGTACAAACAATTCGAACTCGTTATTATTATTCATTATTATTTTATGCAATACCGAATGACAATTTTAATTATTTAATATTTTGCTCATAAAAAAAATTTCGTTCGAATTGCTGGAACGACAGGCATTTCACATGTTTATCATTAGCACTTTCGAAAAGAGGCTTGCTTCGTTGAAGGTTTTCTTCGTAGTGAAGGCTCTAGCGGACAGACACGCCGAATTAGTGCAAATTTTCTCCCGGCGATCGGAGTGCAATAAACTCGGCCTGCATTTTCTGTGGCGCGTAAGCTAGACTCTCCAAAGTATTACGCGGTACCATAACCCCGATTATGCTATCTATAGGGTGACTGCGAAACGTACTAAACCTAATTCGTTATTTAGATTATATGAAAAAAATGTTCACACATAATCGATTCTCTCTCTCTCTCTCTCTCTCTCTCTCCCTCCCTCCCTCCTTTCCTTCCCCTTCTCTTATCCTTCTACCTCCATTTCTTCTCTCTTTCTCTCTTGGTCTCTCTCTCTCTCTCATTCACTCATTTATTCACTCACTCTATTTTTTTATGCACTGAACTCGGAAGTGTTACGTCCATGTCTACCGGGTGCCGCTAGATCGCTTATGAACCTGCGGCCCTAATGTGTACGATCAGTATGAGGAGATAAAATCCAGGAACAATGAAAATAAGTTGAATTCGTGTCAGCCATACTGCATACATGATGTGACACAACTCGTAAATAAAACGCGTCGCATGATGATTATGTGGCACATCCGCGAAAAAAATCAGCATTTGCTAAATGAAAAAAAGCACTACTCTAAAACAAAATGATTATTTTCTAAAACAAAATGGATTCTCGTTTCCTTTGCAATTTTTCGTCGTAAGACAATTTCAAAATACTGTTATCTACGACTAGTGAAAATAATAAATGAAAATATCATACGGAAAGAACGATTTTGTTGAAATATCTAAAAATGTAATGTAGATGCAGATATGAAATAATAATTTTGTTGGACTATCAAAATAATTGTATTGAACACTCAAGCATAATAAGCAATGCTGCAAAAAAATTTTGACATTCTAGCAACCAGCTTGAATCTTTTACATAATTATTTTATTAATCTAACAAAATTATTTTCAGATCTGCATTTAACTAAATGCTTAGATTTAACAAAATCATTGCATGATTTCCATGCATGATGTTTACTTCATTCCTTCAAGTCTGCCTTATATTTTGTTTTGAAAATCTCACGCGAAGAATTGAAAATCGATTTTTTAATGCTGATAATATAAGCATTTGATGACTGGATGGACTGTTTTCATTAAGATTTGGAAGTTCCGTCAGTGAAAGCACGATTTGCTTGCCGCGACAAAAGTGCCGCGTTGGCGTCGGTGCAACTGCGGTCGTATGCGGTCATTATGCTCGCTTCCTTATTCTCACTTACACCGCAGCCCGCGGAATTTATCGTGATAAAATTCCCATCGCAGCCTGTACGAAGCACCGCACCTCAGATCGTCAACATCTCGGAATACGCGTAAGACGAGTTATACCAGTGTTTATCATAAGAACTCGTTAAATCCTCGTTTGTTTACGGATGAAAACTTTTTTAAACTCGCCCTGTACCATCGATCGTTAGTTAAATTACAAAATAAATATTCAAAAGCAACGCAAATTAAAGTTTATTATTATGTATTTTACTTCTCTATAATATATAATTATATAAATAATATAGTTATACAAATAACAAGAAACTATAAATGTATTAAATTAGATTTTCAGAATTTGCATATTTCGAAAATTGTAAACAATTTAAACATGTTTAAAATCGAAAAAACATTCGACAAAAATAAAAGATAAATGTTTGAATTCAATGAATTGAGATTCGACTGTGTGAAATCTTAGTCTGAAGTTTATATTTGAATATTTAAGGTCGAAGATTTACATCTTGAAATAAATGTAATTTATTTCACTTATTTATACATCAATGCGAGATTAATTTTAATTTCTGTTCTGAAAAAATGTTGCGAGATTATTATCAGCAATGAAAATGAGAGGTTAACGTGGAAATTTTGAATTACCCGGTATGCACCGAATGTGTGATCTAGATGAAAATTAGCGTAAATCGGCAGAGAATCAAATCGCGCGGAGGTCAAAGCGCGCATCGAGCGTCGAAGTATCACGGGCGCGCGCGGCGCGCTTATATACCGGGTGTCCACCGGCGAAAGGATGACGTCTACGGATGAGAAGGAAGGCTCGAGCGGTGTGGAATCGACTTGGGCGCTCGCGTATATAGGAGGCTCGCGAGGCAAGGAGTCAATGACCGTTCTACATTGACGCGTTGCTCCGGCCCGAGTGCCGGCTGAGTTGAGTAAAGTCACGGCCAGCCGTCAGCCGTGAGATTCCCTCCCTTCACTTCACTTCGCTTCGCTTTAGCCTTGCTGGTCGGCCCAGCGACAGCGACGAGCCGCGCGCGAGTAGTGAACTTGTCACTTCTTCCCCGGGGCAAATAAAATCATTGGGATAGATATATCGGTGAATGACCGATCTTAAAGAGGACACTATTAAAAATGACTGAATCTGGCTATATGTATGAGATACTGCAAAAATTATGAGAACATTTGATAATGAATAATTGGCATCATTTCAGAGAAATATTTTTGGAGAGCATAAAATTGTTAAATATTTGAAGAGAATACTTTGTGAACATTTTAAAGAAAATAGATGTTGAATATTTGTTGATATATATATATATAAATTTTTTCTTTTAAATAATTAAATATTACTTTTAAAATGTGTAAACCTTTTGAAAATTTTCTTTTTTAATCATATAAAATTTTTTTTTCTTAATTCCTTAATTTCTTATACATGCAAGACAACAATAATTTACTGCTACTGATTTTTTATAAAAAAAAAGCTTTAAGAATCTATAATTAAATTCTTTTTATTAAAATTTTATTTTTCGTTAATTATATACATATTATAATATACTTTTGATCTTGATATAAGACCTTACTTGCTAAAGAAATAATTCTGCAAAAATCTCTTCGCGGACTTTTTTTAAATTAAGATTTCAATTAGCACGCTTAAAATATCCTATATTCCGCGATCACAATTAAATTGGCATTATCGATGCATCAAGGTCGCGTGCGCGCAGAACAATGAAAGGTGATGATAAATTGTTACCGATAACATTACACCGTGAGATGAGAAATTCAGTAATGCGGAATTCTTTGCGTTCTGATTTAATCAAAGCGAATTATTGCCGCCGATAAGAAGTCATCCTCTTCTTATGAAACTTCGGATTGTATAATCATTCCTACATTGTAATTCTTCTTTCCATATACATATCTAAACTGTATTTTTAACTTGGCAAAAGGCAAACATGCATTTCTCTTTGACTCACGATATATATGTTTTATTTATGTACTTCATGCTAATGCTGCCACTTGCGATTCATCATCACCAAATTAAAGCGGATTTGTCATTCGGTCGCCCGCTTTGACAAGAAAAACCGCGGGGAGAACTTCGCAATTATTTCATTGAGACGAACAAACTTTCCATGTACGTGGTGTTTTAGGATTATTTCGAAAATTCTGCGGACGAATACGCGAGAATGCGACAATTATTAAAGTGTCTGCAGCAAAGCGGATGAAATACTTGCGTGATCCCGCTGCGACCAGCGAGTATACAAAACCAGAAGACTGTAAAGCAGGAAGCGGTCCGGTAGGAAGATGCGCGAACAACGTTTGAGCGCGAATAAAAATAAGTCGCGAATCCGTTATCGCTAAATGCGACTCTATGGATTCTGACGTCGTGACAAATGATGAATATACGGTTAGAAGATTGAGTAAACGAGGCTCATGGAATCGGATGGTCAGCGTCGCGAAGGTTCGTATCGCGCGAAGGGATTTTTTCACGTAGCGGATTTACCTACTTTTCTCAACCAGCTGCCGACTTCCTCTACTGTCAATGCTGAAAAGTTAATCGTCCATCTTCTGTGCGGCGCTAAATTTAATTCGCTAGACGACTCATACCGTGAACATATCCTTTACTCTCACCACAACCATAAACGTATTTTACTATCGCCACGGAAGGAGGTACGCTTACCTAGAAAGATATCTTTTAGAATTTCCATTTTCTCAAGTATCCGCGAATGCTACTGGAATATACGCGAGTGGACGGAAGAAGCGAGTCTTGTCCGATTAGCAATTCAAAAAAAGCCGAAATAGAGAGGAAAAGCCCCCGACTGAGCTAATGGTTTAAAAAAAAAAGATATCCTTTAATTAAACGAGTAATAGAGCAACTTCAAAAGTCATTTGCGGTTTCACTGTAACCTTCCTCAATAAGATCGAGAAATTCTTGAAGATTCTTAAAGACTTTCAATCGACATTAGCTATAGATATATGAATAATTCGATATCCTAATATATTAGATAATTATTATTCGATTCAAGTTTCGATAATTCACATTATTCCTAATGTGAAAGTAATTCGAGAATAAAATCGATTAAACTAAGTAACTGAATATCAACAAATTTACTATTATATAAAGGTAAACCTTAATTGGAACATTTTTTTTTCAGCAAAAAGATTAATTAACTTCCATTATAAATATTTTTCTTGCTCGGTAAAAAAAAAAACAGAAAAAATTAGATAAGTAAAATTTCATTATAATTATTAGAATAATATAAACGTTTTTATATTAATGTGTGTCAATTATCTTTTTTCAGTAATTATATATAATTATACTAACCAATCCGTAAAGTCTGATAGAAGAAATATTTTATTTTATAATATAAATACTCTAAGGACAGAAAACATTCGTTTTTAAGAAATGAAAGAAGACTATGTCTTTCTAAACACAACAAACAACTTATATCGGAAAAATTGTTTTTGAACAAGGATTTAAAAAAATATTTTCAAATTTCTAAGATAAAAAATAGTGAGATGATTATTGATTCGTTTCGGTTAAATGTCGCGTAATGTTACACTTGTTAGATAATTAGTCAGAACTGCGGACCGAAACAGGATACAACTGAGATCCGATGGAAGAGAAAGAGAGAGAAGGAGACACGGAGAGAAAATTCCAGGATTAGGAAGGCTTAGACACGCAAGAGCGCATAATTTTTGCATTTCCTGATTCTTTGGCGAGCGGCAAAACAGGCAGCGGAATTATTTCGTCGTGTTGCACGGCGCACGTTCGAATCGCATTAAGCGGATAATATGCTCGAGTCTCGGCGGCGAGTCAGCGCGCTCGTTCGTTATATAAGGTGAAAGGGCGACTGACATTGACATTGAAGTTCCGAGCCGCTCAATGCGGAAACGCATAAACTCCGTTATTTAATCTCTTTCGCAACGATTACAGAGGGTATATCACTTTACCGACTTGGCAAAGTTATGATACTTACGATTACATTAACATTTCTCGCCTTATCAATAATTGAGAATGAATCATACACAATGTGTACAAAGATAATAATA
>Ga0157364_1005915_pt1 | contig 12513 bp, 10 predicted proteins | sample AttsexASBM2_FD_111476 | JGI IMG/M metagenome (GOLD analysis project Ga0157364, IMG submission 111476) | Fungus gardens microbial communities from leaf cutter ant in Ribeirão Preto, State of São Paulo, Brazil - Atta sexdens ASBM2 | ecosystem: Host-associated > Fungi > Mycelium > Unclassified ...
AATATTTACCGAAATGTTAACGATTGAAATATCGGTTTCTTTAATTATATTATAGTCAGAAGAGTATTATTATATGCGTAGACTATCCTTATATGAAATATAAAATTGATAATCTAAAACATTCTCGCTTTTAAAGTGTCATGTCTATTATATTTAATTAATTTAATATTTTGTATTTTTATATTTAATAATTTAATCTTGATTTTTGCAAGTCTGAAAAACTAAAACTTGATAGCATACCCTTTTTTCGCACTTGGATAGCCGTGACGTCGACGTTGTAATGCTTCTTGGTGACATTGTTGCAATCAATCCCGCTGGAGTCGGCGGGTTCCTCCCACACCCCGAGGGTCGTCGGGATTTCGGCCTTCGGCGTATCCTCGCCGCCATATCCCACGCGGAGGCTCTGGTGTCCGACGTCGAAGATGATAGCACCTACCTCGTCTGGTGTAATAATCGCGGATAACCACGTGGAATTAATGTAGTGTATAAATATATACTTTTTCTAGTTAGAATAATTATGGAGCGCGGAGCACGTACTTACCACCGCCGTAGACACCACCGCTCATAGTATCTGAAGGGAGAGGAAACTTGGCGCATGCCCGAATAGACTGTTTCACCCTTGCAGTATGTACCTTTAATATGTATACGCCCACACATGTAGACGTGCATACGCGCGCGCGCAAACACACACACACACACACACACACACGCGCGCGCGCGCGCGCACGCACACTGCCGACTTGAGAGGATTGCTGCATATATCCTCTCAAGACTAATCAATCGTTGGTTACAGCGATGAACATAAGACTGTTTGTAGAATATATTATAATATTTAATTTAATCTTCTCAAGAATAATTGATAGATTCATTTAAAATTAAATCGTCAGATCTCTTAATATAAAAGAAAAAATTATGAAAATAACTGCTGTAAACATTTTTAATGTTTACATTATGAATCAGGTCATTCAGCAAATAAAAATCGACTATCAAAGGATGCTAAATAGTTACAATACGTAACAAATTTATGTTAAATAATTTTTTTTATCCACGTTTGTAGATGCTTTAATATAGATCCGACTTAACATGTCGCTTATAGAATTAATTGTTCGTTTTTGTTTATATACGCATCGGCACGCAGATTTGGGACGAGCATATCAATTAAATACTCATTATCTTTAAAAAAACTAAATTGATATCAAATGTTTTTTAATAAATAAAATTAATTCTATTTTGCAAGTTGTTAAAATATCTGATCTTCATAAAAATGTACAAAATAAACAAAAAGTATCAATTAACATCATAGAGAAAGAATGATGATAAAATTAATACTTTTGTAAAATTAAAAAAAGAAGTCCTTTTAATTACATCTTATAAAAGCTGTTTTATATTCTTTAAATTAACTTGATATTTTCAAAATAAATTTGCGATTAGATTTGAATGAACGTAATGAAACAGATGGACAGGTAAAGAAACACACAGGCACGAGACGAGCACATTTCCAATATGGAATTAGTGTTGTATATTTTACAAAGTAAATAGAATATAAACAATCTAAAGTCGTCTAAAACACAATAGTACGAATTTCGTGGTAAATCATTTCGTGTGTCGTAAAGATAGACGATATATCATCAACAGGGCGACTCCTTTCGCTTTCCTCCACCTCGCGCGAATGACTTGAGGGCCGAAATAACAGGGAAAGGCATAGGGGCACTTAAACCGGCTGGCCGAAAAATCGTCACCCGAGTATGAACGGCAACAAGCCAACGGGTGACATGTTGGCGAAAATGATTCGATGGCAACACGTAATATCGCGAAGATTACGATAACACTCGCGAAATAGTACTCTTCTCGTGTATACCTCAATAATTTCTTAGATTATCATCATCATTATCATTATCATCATCATCATCATCTTTAAGGTCCGTCGATCGTTAATCGACGCAGACTGGCATCGCATTTGCGTTTTCTTCCTTTTCATTTCTTCTTTTATCTGTCGGGAGAGGGGCTGGGTCTCGGATGGAGTGACGTACGCGGCAATTCGTGAGCGAAGTGTACAATGTATGGGTATAGTAGTAATAGACAACTTACAGACATTATGTTCGGTCGTTACGTTTACGCTACTTGGTAACTCGTCTACTAAGACTAGATTTACGCTCAACATTCGTCGCATTCGACGTTTCTTTCACGATATTCGCGTTTGAGTCTCCTTTCATTGACGTTGTAAACTTGCTCAGCTTTCGCACAAACTACAGAGACCTGTGATCACTCTTATGACAGATGTCAAGTGTAAACCTAAACTACGATGCTTTTTTCAGTCTCTCACGGATAAGTTAAAACGACACTGACGACAACGACGAATGATTGCGTTACTTTCTCTTTACATAGACATATACGGTAACACTCTTCGCGGAGAAGCGGAAGATGGTGTGATGAATGGATGTTTGATCGAATCGACGAGAATGATTGGAAGACAAGGAAAAATGTTTTTGGAAGTCGCGTATTGCTCGCTTCGATATGCATGTACAAGTGTCTCGCGCCAGAGACACGTACAATTGTCAGAAAACGATTCGGGGTATCTCGGCCGATTATAGATCTCTTCGCAGTCGTTGATCGCTTCGTAATAGAGTAAGATGGCAGTTACCGTTAGACTTTTACAATTTAATTACAGTCGTCGCGCGTTCGCGTCGTATTTTCGCTATTATAATAATTAGAAGATTGTATGGGGAATGTATACGTATTTGTGTGCTTCGGCAAATCGGAGGCAGATATTCGAATATAAAGATTGTCGCGTGGAGGGAAAAAATCCGAGGTGGATATGGATCGCGCGTATAACGCCGCCATTTTTAACTAACTATAGGATTATTACACGGAATACGGAATAAAACGTGGCAGTTAATACGGATCGTCATCGTCGAGACGCTCCGCGGACTCACGGGGACTTCGTTCGCTTCTTCTTTCGCCACGATATAGAACAGACAACAATGTAGAACTCGACCTGGTCCGCTCAAGTACTTCTGTCAAGTACCCGAACGATGCGATACATAAAACTTTGTGGTTCCACCAAGCGGAACCAATAAACGGCAGCTTATAGATTCTCTGTCTCTCTGTTAAACTTAACTTTGTTATGATCGCAGCGCGTTCGTTCGCGATCGTTCGCCTAATCGTAGCCCTAAAATACTTAAGCCGAGAAATAATCTTGACGTCGGATCGATCTTGCCGGAAACGCCGGTGGCAGTTTACGGAGCATGTGATCGTCGAGCTGACGGACGCGTTCTCGTCGACGTAGGCCGGGAGCAGGACGAAGGAGCACGTGGAATTATCACTTGAATAACTGGCGATCGGAGATACGAGACGCCAATTTGCATTAACGAAACGACGGACCGCGGTTTGCATAAATCTCGCGTGATATTTCCTTTACATTTTTCTTCTTTTCTCTTCTATTTACTTTTAATGTCTCCTCTTCTCTTTTATCTTACGACGGGATTTCCGCGTACGCATCGGAGGCTTTTACATGTATTTACACCGCGATTACGAAGTCACGGACGTTTCGTTGGCTGTTATGACCGCGATCGAAGTCGCACTCGGCCTCGCTTAGCTCAAACGCGTCGGAGAAGCCCGAGGGTGGGTCCAGCTTGGGGACGAACAGGTTTCCTGATCCGTCACGCTCCTGGTCCCGATTGGCACAGGGATTGCCCGACTGGTGCTTGGGATGGCCAAGCCCGGAGATTGGCCCGAAGTTGGCACGGGCCTCCTCGCTGGTATGACGCGCCAGCTGTAACATCCTGAATGCAAACGGATTTTCTTTTATCTTGCAAATAGTGGGACATATTTCATTTAGAATTTATTAACAATTAAAGTTAACGATATGGGCTTAAAACCCAATAAGAAGTCTATAACTAAAAGTTGATAAGAATATATATTATAGTTTCCTGATAGAAAAAAAATTTTTATGAAAAAGTACAGAAAAACTATATATAGATTGAGACAAGATCTTAGAAATTCTTAATTTTTCAGATATGGGACGTAGAATGACGTTGTTTGAGGGCGAAAAATTTTTAAATTTTTCAAAGAAATAACGACGCTCTACGTCCCACTACGAATATATATGAAAAAGTAATAATTTTTAAGATCTTATTTCAATCTATGTTTTCAATCTAGGTTTTCATAAAAGCTTGCCCGACAGAATAATGGAAATCTTTGATAACAATCAATTTGCCTCGATGATACACATCTTCCTCCGTTTTTGTTAATCTTCGGTTGGCAAAATAGTCAGCCAAAAATGCGTTCAGGCTATATAATATATTTACTATCGGTTTATAAATAACTTCAATGATCAATTTAGATCGTGTATCTTAAATTTAAATGTAATGCCGAATTTGACGACATGTTTAAATGTAAATCTTTATTTAACTATAAACTTTGATATCTGAGTAAACAATCAGAAATTCAAGAGTATCGTGGAAAAGATTAAAAAGATTAATAATCGATTAATGAGGCTTACTTGGGTCTTCCCCTTCCAGGAAACGATTTTCTCTCAAAAATCGGTGAGGGTTCTGTAGACGTGCTAGATTCTGGTCCATGGTACAGGAAGTCTGTAAGCAAACACGTTTTCCCTTTGTCTTTTATATCTAATTCGCCGAAAATAAATAATTAATCACAAGTACTTTCGCGATCTCACGGTGGGAACTTCATCGTGGATCTACGTTGTTCGATGCAATAACAATCGGTTCGTGCGACAAGACTGCAACCAAGGAAGCGTATATCGCATACACATACGTGCATCAGACAAAATTAGGTCGGGAAAACAAACGTGCACGCGTTACCGTGATCGTCGAACTTCTATGTTTACAATATCAACAGTACGAAAGTGCTTGCAACTAGAAGCAGCGGAAGGCGCGAGCCACGTGAAAATGAAAATCGGAATATAGTGCTTATATATAGATATTTACAATATAGGATTTTTCGAAAGCAAAAATTATATGGTAGGACTGGTAGTCTCCAACGAGAACGCACTGATAAAAATTTTAAAAAAGGAATTAAAAACTAAAGTCTTCTAATCCGAGAAGTTGCCTTCTATCCTACTGCTACACTCCTGAGAATAAGAGAGACAGAAACACAGAGAAAGAGAAAGAAAGATAGAAAGAGAAACAGAAAGAGGTGAAAATATTGCATACTGTGGACACGCGAGTCGGCCGCAGATGCCGAGTGGTGCGAATCGACGAGGTGATTGGAAGACTCGGTTCGGCTGCTGGTCCCGACTTCCGTGTCGCTGTCCGAGCCCAGGGTGTCGTACTCCTCCGACTCGGACTTGCCCTGACTGACCTTGTGCGCTTTGTGCAACGGCGCAGAGGACGAACGGCCTCCGCGCACCTTAGTGTACCGGTTGCAATCCGACTGCAATCAGACGGAATTGATTTCTATGAGATGGTACACCGCGTGTCGCGTATCCACCGCATCTCCGATCACGTCAGTGGATCTGTGTCTACCGGATCGCATGAGAAACGATCTCAAGATTAGAGCAAAATCGATGATCGTAAGTACATTTCCGCCTGACTAGATTAATAATTTATTTTATCGAGATTGCTACATGTATTCAAGCGAGTCGATGTATCGCGGGAATCCCAAGAATGGAAGATGTTCGTATACGATTTGCTGATCATGAGTCAAGCGGACAATCTTTAGGCAGTTGTGAATTAAAAAAAAATGTTTTCTTGCAAAAATATAAATTACCATATATTTAAATCTATCATTTATACGTATTTTATGAAAGTAAATTTCTCTTATAATTTATTATAATCAATAAAAATTTTATTTTAGACCATACATGTTCTAATTTTTATTATAATCAATTTTTTATAGGCATTACTTATTTTTACTAAGATGTTATTCATTATTAAATTGAAATTAATTAAAGACAGATTAATTTACTATTAATAGTAAAAAAAAATAGATAAAGCTACTCGCTTTTTTATTATGAATTTCGAAGTAATAGTTGAGAAATGTACATTTCGTGTTATTCTCTACTTAGTTGTGAAGGGAAAGAGTAATGAACTTTCACCTTCTCTACAGAAACGCTATTCTACTTCATCGAACTAGGAGTCACGGAAGCGATGAATCATGAGAGAGTCTTTTTTTATGCTACAGCTAGTAAAGCTATGACGAGATTCGGCGACAGATGCATATGTGTAAATGACGAACGATGTTCGATAAGTCTAGTTTGTTGTAATCAATATTTTGATTCACGAGTCTCAGGACAATTGCGAAACGAAGTGAAACGATGGGACCAGCAGTCGCAACAATGTAACTTGCAATGATACTCACGTAATCGATGTCACGAGCTCGCAGTCGAAAAAAAAAAGGAACAGAGAAGTCCACGTTTCCGAATTGGAAAAGAATTAAGAAAGTTCGCGCGCAAATTAAAATTCGTAATATCACATGTATTAATCGCGCGCGAAACAAGAAACTTGAAAAACTCATCTTGAGCATGCGAGTGACCTATAAGTATTCGCATAGAAGATCGCTAAGTATTCCGATTTATGTCGCAAGGATAAGAGATATTCTCGGTGCATTGATCGGGGTACGCATGCAGTTGTCGCAAGTGTCGAAGATGTAACGAAGCTGGGAATGTATGAAAGTGAATGATAAAAGCGGTGACAGGTTGTCATGCTCACGCGTTTCTTCCCGCACGTTTTACACCAATGTTTGCTTGAATATAAATGCAGTTTTTATAGAATCCAAAATCACGATTTTAATTATATAGAATTGTGACTTTTTGTAATTTATATTTTACGTCAATTTACAATTTTATATTTTATGTCGAGAATACTTTAAATTGCAAAAAATTTAGACGCTAAAGAATTAAAAAATTTAACTAAAATTTCTTTAAATCCAGTTTATTGGATTTAAGTTAGAAAAAAAAGATATTAGATGTGAACTGCTATTTTGGCCAAAATTGCATGAAATGAATTTGTTTCATCTCAAAAAAGAAATCAAGAAAACGAATGGTGAAACTAGAGAATTAGAGATAAAAAGTAAAAATATTACACGGTCGGAAATTATACGGGATAGAAACGTGCAGCGAGAAAACGGCACTTCTAATAACATAAATCGGTAGACGATACCTCTCGTAACTGAAGGGTATCGGCAGTGGAGAGACGAGGGTCGTGATAGACAAAAGTCTGAAGAGGCGCGGCAGAATTGCAGCGACTGTCGCCTCCTGCAGGAACACTTTCCTCCAGCTGGAACGTGGCGTATGGGTAGATATCTTCCGAATATTCTACAAGCATGTTTAATGTCGTTCTGTTAATAGTGACATCCAGACTGCAATCATTTGCCCCTCGCGCAATCTCGATTTCTCAGAGAGATAGAGGGAAACAAAAGGAAGAAAGGGAGAGAGAGAGAGAAAGAAGAAGAGCTCTATCCCCGCATTTGTTTTATATTACTATCGATTTTTTACAAAAAGAACGAGTTTGATTTCATTGATGCAAGTTGGTCTGCTTATCTCACCTGGTATTTTCTCGAGCGTGGCCATCTCGTGAATCGGCGAACGTAGCGGCTTACGCACGGTGGCGTAATACTGTTCACGCTGTTCCATATTCTGCTTATTGTCTAGGGCGGCCGCAGTTTGCGCGTCATGCAGACTCCCGATGTCGCCCATAAACGGACCTGCAATTAACATCTTAAGATACAATGACCACGCTTTCAAAATTAAATAAGCGAGATTAATTCTTTTCAAAATTGACAATTTTTTTTACAAAAACTTCATCATTTGTCGATTCTATTAACGTATTTTAATGACTTTTATTTTCTATATTTCTTCTTGTGTGTTTTATTTATTATATTTATTATACAAATTCTTTAGCTACAATTTAGAAAATTGTATGCGCATGTGACAGACTAACGTTTGCGAAAGCAATAGAAGACGGCACCGGCTGCAGCAATGACTGCGAACGAACTTAACACCAAAGGTACGATGAGCTTTAGATCCGAATATACGGAGGTGTGTTGGGGAATGTAATGATCGATCTCGATGGCGGACATGGTCGTGCTAATGTGCGGCTGCAACGTCGTTATCTTGTACTCAGCCACCGACGAGCCGGCATTGTTGTGGGCTCTTATGCGGATGTCATAAGTGGTCCCTGGCTGCAATTCGCTCAGAGTATACGTCTTTTGCACCTGCACAATATATAAGTTGCATATAGGTCATCATAATTCCATAATACATGAAATATTAAATCGTAAATCTTAAATCTTTATATAATCGTAATATAATCGTAAATATTATATAATCGTAAATATTAAATCTTTAAGATAAATTGGTATCAATATTATAGCAATTAATGATAATATTATGTTTGTAAGGACAATATCGAAATGTCTGCATTGTGAAAGAATTTATGTGACTAAAATGTTTCACACAATAAAATATTTATACATATCTTATATTTTGTGCTATTTTATTTTTAATTAAATTTCTTAAAAACCGTTTTTCCATAGTAAGAACGTCAAACCATTGATAATTTTTAAGTTCGAAGTAATTGAAATTAAACAATGATACATTATATTTCCCAATTTAGTTAATTTTAGGTAAAATTTTGTTACTAGAATCCTTTCTAGAAAGAGATTTAAAGTGTAATATATTATAAAAAAATACAATGTTATATAAAGATTGGAAGTGACAAATATTGACTTCTCTTGACTCTTTTTGCAAAGAAAAAATTTACTGAAATTGGTGATAAATTTTTACTTTTATAATTTCTATAACGCTTTTAGGGAAAGATAAGTAACTTTTTTATTGTGTATACATATATATCTAGCAAAATAAAATCTCTTCACATTCGAATACCTCTATATTATTCGAGACCAGCGTCCAGATACCCTCGCCGCTTTTTCTGTACTCCAGTTCAAAGAAAGTTATGGGACACCCTCCGTCGTTCCACGTGCTGAGATGCAGGGTGATCCATGAAACATTAACCGTAACAAATTTGTCGCCAGTTCCAGGCGAGTCATCCGGCTTGGAGCCTTTCGTAGTCGCCTTGACGATCTCGCTGGGTCTGCCCATGCCGATGCGATTATACGCCGTCAGGTACATCTGATAGTCGTTGCCGCACCAGAGTCGTGACAAGACGAAGCTGCTCACTTTGTGCGACACCTTAAACTCCTCCCACTCGCCAGACTCGCGTTTGTAATGTAAGATGTAACCGCGAATCGGCGAACCGCCATCGTCACCGTTCTTCCACTGTACATTAATCGAATTGCTGCTGGTGCTGGTCGCGTGTAATAATGGCGCCGCAGGTGGAACTGAAAAAGACAAATTTTGAATTTATAAATCGCTCCCTATAATATTGACTGTACAGCTACAAGCTTTTAAAAAAAATTTATTTACGGTCGAATAAAAATTAAATGTAAATATTAACATTAATATGTTAATTATTAATATTAGTTTTGTATTTAAAATGATAGAACAGAGTACATAAATCAAAACATGTAATAATAAACAAACATAACATTTAAATTAAATTATTTAGAATTTAATAAATTTAATTAACTATTAGTACATATATATTATGTTCTTTATAGAGATCACTTAATTTTTTATTTCATTAATTAATTGTGGCACAATGAACTTTTTGTAATTAATTTTTCAATAATTAATAAAATTAAATTATGTATATTACTGATAATAAATCATGTGTGATTATTATACTAAAATGAAAATTGCGTTTACCTTGTACGGTTAAACGATGAGTTATTTGATCGGAGCCATGGCGATTCTCCACGAAGCAAGTGTAATTTCCGCTATCCTCTCTATGAAGTTCAGTGATCTGCAAAGATCCATCGATATGGAGGGACACCCTGGTGGATGGCTTGACTATCTGACCCCATTGCTTCCAAATAACCGAGGGTTTGCCTACGCTTTGACAAGGCAGCGTTACATCTTGCTTCCACGGTACGATAAGCGTGGTACCGAACGAATATATAGCGGCGCGTACTGTAATAGAGTAAATCGAGTGAATCCTTATTGAGTGCATAATAGTCGTTGTTGATAAGTTAGCTTTTACCACGCGAAGCAAACTCAGAAAGTGTTTCATGACGGGAAAGATTTAAAGTTTGTTATAAAGAGTTTGCGAAGACTTTCTGCTGAGAAGCTGAGAAGAAAATAAAAAGGGCGCGACTCATTAACAAACATAAATACGGTACTCGGTATGTCATTACCAGTTAACTGTAGACAATTTATTTAGCTCGAAAAACGGATGTTTATACGATGGGCGAATCGTTTCCGAACGACGCTTGAAAACGTAACTTTCGCAACTAGTCCAATTTGTGCGCCGAATAGCAGCTCCAAGTTTCACGACTGCAGTAAAGCTGCATATTTTCGATGTACCAATGTTATAAATTACTCTTTCGCGTTCTCGTACAATCTTCTGGATATCGAAAGTACATAGAGTGTGAAATGTATATTGACGTATAAATCTTCGTATAAATAAAATAAGGTAAATATCCAGAATGTAGACTCCGTTTTAATACGCTATATTTTTTAATATTTAGAAATATATGTTTCCTCTTTTGAATCTGACTATAAGTTTTCAATTTTATTACATAGCAAAAAATGTAAATCCTACTTAAAAATTTTAATCCTAGTTATAAAAAATTTAAATAAATAAATTGAAATAAAAATAATCTTTTTACCTTCACTGGAAGGAGAGACCGTAACGGACGGGGTTTGCGGACCCTCGCCAACCGAGGTGACCGCCGCGATCGTGAATTCGTACTGGCTCCTCTTGTGCAAATCCTCGGCCTGATAGCTGGTCTGATATGGCGGTAGGGCTCTTCTATGCCACTTACCCTCCGATCCCAATCCACGAATATGTACATTGTAGGAGGTGATGTTGCCATTACTCTTCAGGGGTGGTTGCCAAGAGACGATAATGGATGTGGCTGAATTGACAACTGCTTTGACACCAGCCGGCACCTGCGGCAGGTCCTCTTCGGTTACACAATAAAGGGGTGACGAGGCGACGCCATCGCCAGTTCTGGTATACGCCAGGACTTGAATCGAATAATTCGTGTACTTTTCCAGGCCATGGAGTCCTACAGTTAGTGCAGTAGTGATCTTCATCTCTGGTTTGACAGACTCCGTCAGCGCATCCATGTTTTCCCACATGACCTTGTAACCTTTCAGGATCCCGTTCAGGCTGGAATCGGGCGGAGATTCCCAGGAGACTTGTAAGGACGTTGACGAGAGCGCGGTGCATCGCACATCCTGAGGAGGGCTGCTAGGGACTAGAAAAATTCAAAGTTCCATTCAAAGGTTTTATCTTTGCAAAGTAATCCATCAACTTTCATATTGCAAATATCTTGTATCAAAATTTCATATGTTATATGCGTATTATGTACGTAATATTGTTATTTAACATTTATACGTAATTTAAAAAGTGATACTTGTTATTTTTTCATAAGATTAATAGATTATTATATTTTAATATGTAAGAATAAACAAATTTAAATATACTAGAAATGAAAACTAAAGTAGCGCAGCACTACTTTATGCATTTAAAATAAAATAATAGTAATCTAATATATATATATATATTCACACATAGATATTTATCCGTATGTTAATTTCAATGAAAATTACGATTATTGCTGTGAATTGGATATATTTTTACGATAATGATAATTTAGGAAATACGAACAGCTCGTAAAACTCGTACTACATTTAAAATGTCGATATTCGTCGTATATTCGAGCGCAATGTGACTACGCGAATATTTCAAGAACGAGTTTAGGAGGAAAGTTTTTAAAGAGATACCATTGCCGTTGTAAGTCGCGGGGATGTTTGCCTCTTCACGATCGAAAATATCGGAGTGCTTGCACTTGAAAGTTTCGTCGGGTCCGCCATTCCCCGGCGGGGATAAGATTAAAGAAGTTATTTGCGAGCACGGGTGCCGCATCTGAATTTATTATTTATCCAGGAAGTCGTGCAGCCACGGCCGCATGCGGTCGGTATTCATAGCGGAATTCGTGATAGGCTCGCGAGAAGGCGCGAATATTATTCTCTTCATGAATTTTTGAAGCTTCTCGGGTCGAGTTCTGACGCAAAAATAGCCGTCTAGACGAGAATTTCTCTCTCGAACTTACGAATGCGCCGATCGATCGTATCAAATATGTTAATTCTATTGGCGTTCAATGTGCATATTTTTGTCGTTGTTCGATTCATCGGAAAACCTACGATAAACGTGTCACTTCACCGAAATAAAGTTTAATAAAATTAATCTGTATCAAATTTAAGATTTAAGATTGACATTTATTGCATATTTTCATCGTTATTTAACTATTTTAAGAAGTTTGCAAAATGATTTAAATTGTTTTTCATTTTAGCGAGACATTTTTTTGACAAAAATATAAATCAGAGCATAAGTCGAATGTAAAGAGATAGTAATAGAACAGTAATAGAAGCATAAACGAAGTTTTTAGGAGGAGAAAATTGAGATAACGAAATGTAAAAGAGGC
>Ga0157364_1005916_pt1 | contig 12512 bp, 4 predicted proteins | sample AttsexASBM2_FD_111476 | JGI IMG/M metagenome (GOLD analysis project Ga0157364, IMG submission 111476) | Fungus gardens microbial communities from leaf cutter ant in Ribeirão Preto, State of São Paulo, Brazil - Atta sexdens ASBM2 | ecosystem: Host-associated > Fungi > Mycelium > Unclassified ...
CAATTAGAATACATTGAATATATTTTGATTAATTTTCTAATCGAGATGTATATTCTAATAGTTGTTCACGTTGTATCGAAATACATATGTATCTTCTAATTATAAGAAGAAGGGATGCATTTCCATCAGTAATGACAAAAAGTCTGTCTAAAATCGAGACAGAAGACGTTTAAAGATATTTTTAAAAAAAAAAACGTTCTTAAAACGTTTTATGTCTCGTTTTTGGATATGCGTGCTTGGTATTTTTTATTGAATATCTTTACACATAACAAGAATATCATTAACCAAGAAAAGTTGGTATCGTGGGATTTCTCTGGAATTGTCGAGGCATAACTGGTCATCGTGTTGGCTGGGGGAGGCGTTCGAAGTTGCAGGTACGCGCAGACGCGTTAATGGCAGGGAAAAGGAAAGAGAGAGAAACCTCGATGTCATTTCTTGTTTGCGATGTGTTGTTGTCGGCGTGAGATATATCGAGTCTAATGACAGGCCGCTTCGCACCGCCATGCGGTATCCTCACGCCCCATAAGAGCGTCCGCTTTTTTACTTCCTAGCCGCGAAATTTTCCTTTTCGTTACTTGCTTGCTGCAAGTTCCAAATTATTACTCTGCCCATGAAAAAAAGTAACATATAATTGTTTTAATTTGGAATATCGCAATATTTTATGTAGTAATTTATTTCTCTCTCTCTTTCTCTCTCTCTCTCCTCCCCCCCTCCTCTTTATCTCTCTGTCTATCTCTCTATCTGTCTGTCCATCTTTCTTATCTGATTGCAAGTCATAATTTTTTCAATAATACCAAAGAAACCTCGCGTAATTAATTGGTTTCTGCATGTCGCAGTGATATAACTAGTAACATAATTATAGCGATATTAAGAAATTTAATATATATATATATAGAGCGGAAAAGAATATAAATGTACAAGAAAAAAGTCATAACAAGGTAATGCACATGATACTTATGGGTGCAGCGGACATAAATTAAGGGTACTTTCTGTTCATGTCGATGCACCTCCGCTAAACGGCGCTCGTTTATATTCGCTGTCGCTGCTTCGAAGAGTCAACTCTAAATGGATGTTCTTGTAATGAACGAGGATCGATTGGATTGTGTTCAGGGGCGGACCGAGCCGTCTCGGATAGGATATTAAATATAAGAAATATAAAGATATATAGATAGATAATATAATTGCTCTTATTTGTCAAATAAAAATCAAATTGTGCAACACAAAAAATATCGATAGAAATATCTCTAAAGAAAAAACAATGTATCTGTCAGATATCAAAGGAGCAATAATAATCCAATCAGTTAAATAACATTTTGTTATTTTTAACTTCTATCTTTATCAATTCATTTCTACAGTTAATTTCAGAGTAAACATCGTCTAACGTATGCATTTAGTAAATAATAGCCTAAATTTGAGTCAAATTTAACATATTAGCTTGAATTAAATCATTTAATTTCATTGTTTTTGTCAAATTAACAATATATTGGATAAGAGCAATGATGAACTATAAAAATTATTAAAAATAACTTAAACTAGATATAATTTGACATTATAAATTTAACAATATGCGTTAAAACAAAAAAGAACACGTGCTTACACATTACATATATAATAAATATTTAATCGAGCGCATAATAACGATAGCGTATATCGGCAGCGGAGAAAAAAATACATATGCCGTTTAATGGGAGGAGAAGCTGGTATAAATGTTAAGCCGGCAAAGTATTACGTTGGAGGAGGTAAGTGGCAAGAGAGACAGCCGAGGAGAACGAGCTAGGGGCGCGTCTCGGGCCCTCAGGGCCCGTCATAAACAATAGCGGAGGAGTAATTGATTCTCTAATAACTTAACGCGCGCCAGCACGAGTCGGCCACTAACAGCCTTAGGTAGGCATAATGTATTATGGCCGGCAACAACTCGACTGCCACGCCGGGAGAGTGGAGAAGGCTTCGACGAGAAGCACCACGGGATCTGTTGCGAGGCCCCGTGACTCGGAGATTTAAAGCCGCGCACCAATAATAAAGCAACCATCCTCGGAAAATGCCGTCGTCCTCGCGTACGAGGAAACCTACTACCTTCTCTGCTCGTCAAGATATACGGTCGCCCGATATCGTTTCCTCGATCGATTAGATAATTGCCCTGCGAATTAATCTTCCATTTTCACACATCTGTTATCAAGAAAAAAATCACGCAAATATTTAAGACCAGAGTTAACAATAGTTCCACCCACCATTTTGATTCCATTATTTCAATTTTTTTTTCTTTTTTATTAGTTTGTAACAAAATATTAATAAAAATATGTCGATGTGTATAATATAAATAATTTTAATAATAGTTATACCAAAATAATTCTTCCCTAAAAAAACAAGAATATAGAAAATTACTAAATTGGCCTTCGATATTTTTTGCAAAATACTATCGGCAGTTCTGGTATTAACAAAAAACATTCAAAGACTTCAGTATACAAAATATGCACAGATTATTATAAATCAAATTAAAAAATTAAATTTACAATAAGCTAAAAAATTAAACTATAAAATTACTATTAAACTAGCATATAAAATAACTAACAATAATTTTAACATGTATAAGCTCATTTTTCGTTTCATTCGTCGACATTTCCTCGTTGTCCGCAGATTCGATCTCTTCTTATAAACGTTATATCTAATGTGTTTAAGCGAGTGCAATCCTTAAGCGATTCCGTGCCGCGACATGCCGTTGCAATTCCGTTCAAATGCGAAGACTATGGCTGCGATGGGTGGTCGATCGCGCATGAATGTTTCATGGCTCCTAACTATCCACGAAACATGATCGATGGCCGGTTAGCACTCCGCTCTCGCCGACCCTCGTGAGCGCATCCGCTACGAGCAAACTCACAGACGTGTTCACGAGTGCGAGCGCGTGCGGGTGTGCGTTGCGCCCGTACCACACCAACGTAGTTCATAAATACGCGGCCATTTGGCAGTAAATCTTGGTAGCCACCGGAGAGAGTCGATGGTCCCTCTCTCTCTCTCTCTCCCTCTCTTTCTCTTTCTCTCTCTTTCTCTCTCTCTCTCTCTCTCTCTTTCTCTTTCTCTCTTCTCCACGACGTTCTTCGTTGTTAATTACCGTGTTTTAACACCTAGGCCCCATACCACCCGCTCGCCCTCGTAAGCTCGTCGTCTCTCCATCCCTTCTGCTCCCGGTTATTCCCGCGACCCTCTCGTCAGGGCCGTCTACAGGTTCGGACCGCATTCAATAAATTCCTATTATACGCATGAGGAGTTTGGTGATTTTACATAGAATTTCTCGTTTGATTCACTGTTTGATACATGCAGAATGCAATTAATGGGTTCTTGGGTTCTGAAAAAATTCGATTTAAATACCACGAGTATATATGATTATTAGTAGTTTATTTATTGAATATTTTAATATCATAGGCGAAATATATATAAACATTTGTTATGTGAAAAATTCTATTAATCTATTAATATACTAATGTTCTATATTGTATTTATACAAGAATGTTAGAGGAACTTTTAAAAACTCTTTCTTTTACATATCGCAAGTAAAAAGTAGTATGAAAATGAAAGATAGAAATGTGAATCGAATTGAATTTTTTAATTATTCTAAGAACAGTAATTAAACTTAGTCGTAATTAATTAACATCGTCTGACATTTTCGATAATCAATATTCTCTCATTAGAAGTATCCAATCTTTGCTATTCGATTTTAAGTCACTGTACTTATTCATTGTATGCAATGTACTTTTAGAACTAGAATGTATGATTATCTAATTGATTGAATGTCTTCTTTTTCTTGTCAGCTATTTCAATTGGAAACTTTCTTGTCTTTTTATCGACAAAATTATCTGTTGGAATTTATAAATTATATATTTTTCTGATTAAAATCTCTTTCGGCCTTACGATTTATTTTAATTAAACTTAAATATGTAGCTGTTCAATTACGTTGATATATTGAACTCGTTTTAATAATAATATTTATATATCTTATTTATTTATATAATTTTGTATACAATTTTTAATGTTTAATAAAATGTTTAAAAAAATATAAGATTTTTTATAATATTGTTTTAAAATAAAATAAAAGTTCTCTTCTTTTCTGCTATCACAGAAATGATTATCGAAAATTAAAAGAAATTATTGAATTATATATCATGTAAATGAAATAAAAGATAAGAGATAATATATAAATACTTAAATTAAATTTCCGTAAATTTTGGATTAATGACAAATTCCTACAAATAACAATTATCGTAGACATTTTTAGCTTTTCGAAACATACTGTATATGTTGATAAGCACACATAGCAATATCGTGTCACATATTACACCTTTAATTGTTTCGCATATTCATTAGTGACTCTTTGTCACTAAATATTCCGTCTATATATTGGTTATGAGCTTTGCATTGATCTCTATGCGATCGATCAATTGCAAGAAGAGCGCTCAACGGCCCTGCGCAGGTGAAATTTCTCATCGCAGAAGCGACCGCGCCCAATAGCAGCTCGAATTTCAATATTTTTTTCTTTTTTCTCCCGAAGCTGACTTATTGGACCACCATAAATTATAGATTTGTCGGGCATTATTTGCTGTCAGTTCGTCATAAATTCTTCTCCACATTTCATCATGATTGTATATCGAAATGTTCTAAAATTTTTGCCAATTGTACGCAAACTGATCGATTATTTACAAGTAATTTCCCTTTACATGATCAATAATTGATATATTTTTTCCAACGAGAATGAAAAGTAATATAACACATAATACTTACAGATCTATACATGTGCCTGTACAACTATATTTGAGAATAATTTTATATGATTTTCTTGTTTCTAAAACATATCAACATAGAAAAAAAACAATAGTAATAGTAATGATTAAAAATATCTATTTATTGCAATATTTATAATCTTTTAGGAATAATTGTTTAATTTTTTTCAACGCGTCTACATATACTAATATATTTTTTAACAGCAAAAATATATAAAAATTCAAATTCCAACAGTATCTACGTTCAACGTTGTGAAATACGAAACTTGTTGGCCTGGAAAAAATAACCATGAAATATTGTCGGCCAACTGTATCCGCAATGTTCTCCAACTATTGACAATCAAAACTGTTTGCAAACGATGTTTATAAAAAAGAAAGATAAAAATAGAGTCATATATTTATTTTTATATTAGAAATATAAAAATGAAAATGTACAAGATTATATTTTGTCCTTTGTGTCGTTATAATTATTCATAATAATTTATTTAGTTTGAATTCTCTAACCTAAATTTATAATATGTATAATCATGTAAAAAAAGACATAAATAATACGAAAAAAAATTTAAATCTCTCTCTCTCTCTCTCTATATATATATATATATATATATATATATATATATATACACACATAGTAGAGTATATAGTAATGTGCAAGAAAATATTATCCGATTTAATTAGGCAAAATTAAGTATAGACCATAATATGATCATTAACATGTGTTAATAGATTGTTTGATAAATTAACATTATTAAATAAAAATTGTACGATACGTGAAATCAAAAATATTTAGTCAATAAAATATCAACTATAATCAAGTAGACATCCATCAATTCCACGTATATTTCAATAATAGAAAACTCTCCGGATCGCGTCGGCTTGTATCGTGGACTTTTGCGGAGAATACTCATGAAATTTATGGCGCTGAATATTTCAGTCCACGCAACACAATCCACGGCAGGGTTTCGAATATATTAGGAGTCGCACATTGGATGCATGCGCTACGTTCGCCATGCCGCCGCCACGCTCGACAGATAATAACCGAGTGTCTCGTATCTCTCTAATTGCAAACGAAGGGCGTAATACTGCAGGGAAACCTCCCTTTTTGCGGTTCCGCCTCGCGCCGGATAAGTGATAAGCATCGAATGAAGGTGCAAGATGTTAAGTCCGGCGGCCGCCACAGACATTCTCGTCCAATCTACATTTGTAATCCGTAGTATTCATTTAACTTACATTTTATCAATGAAATCAAAATATTCAAGATGTCGACAACGACACACAAAAATTGATAATTTTTCTATACAAGAAAATATTATGTTTTTATATCTATCAACGCTGTAAATCGAGAAAATAAAAACAAAAAAACAAAAATAATAAGACTTTCAGTAAAATTTACATCAACTTTACTTTGATAGATAAGGTAAAAGCGACAAAGAAAGTGATAGTGAGATAGGATGTAGTATTTTAATTTATTTAAACATATATTCGAATAGAACGCGCGATAAAGGTATGGATAGATGAGTGAGACAGTGAGTTAAGATCATAGTTATAAATCAAGTTCCACCTTCTTGAGTTTATGTATATACTGAAGATATAAATTCTATTCTATTTTTATAAAATAAATTTTAAATAAAGAAAAATATATTCAATGATTTATGAAAGATAAACTAATATTAATGAAGATAGCGCTATTAGAAAATAAATTAGAAGTAATTAGAAAATAAATTTAAAATAACAGCATTATTTTGTAAATTATTGTATATTAAGTGATGTATGAAAAAGGTCTCGATCTTTCGTATGATTTAATATTCAATAAGATTTAATAAGTCGCGTGATAAAAAACCGATCTCACACACGATTTACCGATCGTCGTCAACTTCGTATATTTCGAGAAGCCCCGTGAATTTCCGGTCATATCTCGATGTAATATCTTCCCCTCTGTCTCTTTCTCTTTGTCTTCGCTTTGCCATTTCCTCCGAAGTCCACGAAGGAGCACGAGAGTGTCGAGAGAAACAGAAAAGAAACACACGCTACACCCTATAAATACGAACGGGTAATTGATTCAGTAATAACTAACTCAAGCGAGTCCTTCCTCCTCCATCGTCGACCTTTCTCACCCTCCTCCACCTCCGCGCATAAATATGTATGCAGGCAATAATATAAGCAGGCGCGTTGTTGGTGTTTCAGAAGAGACGCCTTCCAGAACCTTGAGGTGTATAGTGTACGTCGCATTCTTTTCCTCACGACGTTGGCGCCGTACGTTCTCATAAGATCTGACGTATATTTACTTAATCCATTGCCCACTTTCTTTATACAAAATCATTGATAATCTTTTATAACGATTCTTCACTCTATAACTTAAATTTTTTTCTTTGGCATCAAGTATTTTTAATTAAAATGCGACAATGACAATATATATCCATAACTTGTGGCATTTGTCTAAAAATCTATCCATTATCAAATTGATTAAAAATCATATTTTAAATTATTTCTTTTTCTAATTAAGGGTGTATATGTTATACTTTACAGCATTATCAAAAATTTACAAATTCTATAGATCCAGATAGTGTTCTACTATCACATCTGAATATCTATGTAAAATTTGAGCATAATTTTCTTATTGATTTAAAAATTATTTAAGTTTTTTGTTTATCTTGATTCTTATATGTATATCTATATGTATAAAATCGCCTCTTTGCAAATTCTGTAAAAATTTATTTTGGATTCACTTATTTGTTTAAAAGTTATTTACCTAAAATAGTCATGCTGCACAAACTATTAAGAGCCAAATTATTTATCGTTTTGTAGTTATTTTCAATCAAGACATTTCACAATCAAACTTTTCTAACTAATATTAGCTTTTTTACTGATTTTTTGGTAGATACTATACAATAAAAATCTTTAAGTTAGAGTCCAACTTAACACTTTAACATGAAATCTGAATTGATTTCGCGAAATCCTATAATGAGGAATAATTACTTTCTTCTACTGACCCATTTTCAGAATGATTTTGGACTCATTTCGCATCTAAATTAAATATTTGAAGATGTAGTAATTGCCTAATAAATAGTCAAATAATGACACGTTGAAATAATTAAGTCAAGACACTGTGAAAATGGTGATGAGGGTTAAACGCACGACCCAGATTCATCGCGAACCTGTCGCATATCCGTTCACGCCGTGACCATCGTACATACGTGAAGACGTGCGACGTTGTTAATGCGTGTACGGAAGTTTTCCGTAACTGATACCTAGTCCCTGTTATCCAGTTACCTTACCGCGTTGGTACCGCGATGCAGGGTACCGTGAACGTCCCGCTCGAATGTGCAATTTCGAGAGACGATGTATCTACTTCCGCCGTTTGTGTCCTCGATATCCATCGTCTAGGATCGTTGATTTCAACGCTCCGCTCTCTGGGAATTTTTTTCTCGATCTTGTCCTTAGATTGCGAACCGCAAATAAAATTGTCACAGAACTTTTCATTTGTCTAATCAATATCGATGGAGCGATTATTCGGAAATCAAAATTTATTACGTGAATTCTTATTATTGAAATATTATAAAAAAAAAAGTAAAACCTTTTCCTTCAAATAAAAATAATTAATGCCTTTATTTAAAAACTGTTATTAATATATTAATATGTTAATTAATTAAAAAATACAAAGTAATTGCAAAGTGAACGAAATGATAAAAGATATTAAAGTTTATATTCTATCAAATTTTAATTATTTTATTTTATAATATCAAATAATTTTATAATAATAAATTTTATAATTTTATATTATTAATATAATTTTTGATACATCTTTGAAAACAAATTTTTATATAAATTTTCATTTTGATTTACTTTTTATGTCTGATGTCATTTAATAGCTGCTTACCTAACAGCAAAAATAATGAATATAGACATTCGGAAAGAGTTACATTAAGTATTAATCTATACTGCTTTAAATGAGAAAAAAATTGTAAACGATTCTATTACGCTGGATTAATGCCTCTCAACGGGATGACCAGCAATAACAGTGGAACAGCGGGCCAACAAAGGCTAAAGAAAAGCCACACCTTCTTCTCGCGCCCCGAGTAAGTAGGTAGCCAGCTATTTACGACTATTGCCTCCTGCCCACCTCGTTTCATTACCGATGCATTGCCGGATGCCAATGGACGTGATGGTCCCCAAAGTCACGCGACCATAATGCGCTGACTCGTAAACGTGCACTGCGACGCCACCCGGGAAATTGGATTTTAGATTACAAATTGTTTTGCGATTCTATCTCATCAATTTCTCGCAACTAATGTGGCTCAATTATTCAATTTTACTGAAATATACTGAGAGCTATTGAAGTGCATAATATATTCCTAGCAATTGGCATTTAATATTGAGATAATTTAATACATAAATTGATGTCAATAAAAGAATAAAATTATTTCCTAATTATTAATTAATTAAGTTACAAAATCTATTTAAAGTGTATATTATATCATAAGAATCTTAAATATTGAAAAATATAATTATATTTAACATAATAAAAATATAATTATATTTAATATTAAAAAAATACAAGACTTATATATAAATTTGCAAAGCGAAATAAGGATAGCGGAAAAAACGAACAATAATGAATAATATAAAATAAAATTAATAAATTAAATTTATTTTCGAAAGAAGTATGAAAATAAAAATGTTTTGACTATATTTATTTTTCATAAGTTTGATAAAAAGTATCAAAATATAATAACATGATAAGGAGATTTAAAAACGCTTTAAGCCATTAAATTAAAATTATATCAAATTCATTATATATTTATATTTAATATAGGTTTAGTACAAACAATTGTTTAACTTATAAAAAGGGAAGAATTTTTTTTTAAGTTTTTTTTTAAGATTTTGTAAGTTTCCTTAATCTAATTCTTGAAAACAAAGCAAATATTTTCCTCAATATTATAAATGCAATAATCAATCTTTTATATAGAATTTCTATTTGTAATTTCCTGCAAGACAATCAAAATTAATATTTTTTTAAATATAGAATTCTATTGCTATGCTTATGTTAATATGTAGTTAATACAGTTAATATAATTAAAACAACATTGAAAATAATTAAATTATTTTCTAGATACAAGTCTTTGTATTGCTTATATTTAGTTCATATTGTTATAATATACATGTTTGAATCCCCTCGTTTAATTTTATAACTACAACCCGAGATTCCTTTATTCCGATTAGTATGTTTCGACGCGAGACATATACAAAATGTGGGTGGTGTCTTTCTTTATTTATATAATGGAAGAAGGTTTAACGGGGAAGTTGGACAGCGTAAAAGGAAATTCGCGGCACGTGATCGACGCAAGAAGCACGTGTCGGCGGCCCATCATGGGCGATTTTGGTTTTAGATACCACTGATACGTCTCTCAGTTGAATAAAAGGGTGCCTCGATGAAGAAGGAAGCCACGCGGAAGGGGCACCAACACGCGCTCAATCCGCTCGTTTTAATGACCCCCTCATTATTGTGTCCCCACAAATTAGTCTTGTTACTCCGATACCGAGTACATGATCTTCTCGCAAGAAGTACTCTTCAATTTCACCCGTTATTCTCACGTTAATATTAAAATATTATCTGTTTAAAAGTGATAATCAAAAAGCAAAATTTCGGAAAACTCTGTAAACAGATGCGCGCGTTTCATGTAATATTTTTTATCGCAACCAAATATAAATGTCAATGAAGAATTCAACAAGTTTTATATAGTTTGTTAGAAGACGTATGTTTACATTCATTTTACTGTTACAATAATTTATTTCGTTATTGCTATTTTTTTATTAGTTTGAATTTTTTATCTTTTTCTCATAGTAAAATAAAATCATAATATTTGCTACATCGAGAGACGAGGATTATGGGGAAGGTTACCTTTCTCGTACGAGATATTTTCTCGGTGCCATGATCTCGTTACGCGACACCCTCGCCTATTTACCACCCTTCTACAATCTCCAACAAGGTATGATCTATGGAAATACGGTGCACGCGTATCACCCGTACATGCACGTGGATCAACACGTGGCCAGAGGCGACGGACCGATAATAGGTTTGGAGAAAGCTTGTCGATCATGATCGCCTCCGCTCGCCGATACACAACAAGTCTGATAAATAGTGACTGCTAATCCATACGATTGTCTCGTACCAAGATCTATTCAGAATGGCAGAGAGGAAGAGAGGAAAAAAGAGAGAAAGAAGGAAAGAATTGTCTATTTAAATATAAATAATATACAATATTTATACATAGATAGATATATACAATTGTATTTATACATATTTGATGAAATTATATTTAAAAAATATGTATGTATTTTTAAATTGTTTTATGCAATTTATAAATGCATAATCATTCAAATAACAAGCCATTTTCATTATGGCATCATTACAATACGTTTATTGCGTAATAATTTTATGAAATTAAATAAAAAGTAATTTTAATTATCGTCTAATTTTTATATTCTAATTTTAATCTTATAGTAATGTAGTTTAATGTCGTCGTTGTAAAGCTATAAATGTCCGAATTTCTGATAAAAGACTGAATTTAGCTAATCGGAATTTAAGAAATAGCGTCTTATTTCCACGATGCGAGAAGCTTAACGGGAACGAAGATCGTAATTCGCAAGAAGTGCATTGCGTCGCGTCTGCACTTCGCGGGTGACAGTCACTCGAAAAGTGCTCAAACGCGACGCGACGCGACTATGCTCATCTCGCGGACATAATTGAGTCCTCCTCCGTCTCGTGGCTCACACCAGATACATGCTCCGCGCAGCTACGTCGTCGAGAGAGGTGCGACGGAGAAAAAGGAGATTTGTCTCTGCGCGAGCACTCCGGTGGATTCGCGGATGAGTCTACGGGAGGGCGAGCCGGTTAGCAGAGGAGATGGGAGAAAGAGAGATGAGGGGACGGGTAAAGGGGCTCTCACGTTACCGACGCTGCGGCTGGGTGTCGGGTTACCTCCGACCTCATCTTCCTCCGGTGCCTCCGCGAGTTTGCCACCATCGACATCGTCCGTCCGTCCGTCCATCCGTCCGTCCATCCGCCCGTTCGTGTGTCCTCGTGTCTACCCTTCTCGATGCTCTCGACACCGATTTCTGATATCTTCCGCTTTTTGCTCAGTGAATGCGGATCTGTGTGAAAACTGATGAAATTTAAATTTCAGACTTCCACTAACTCAGTGCAGGTAAATCTATGAATTAATAATTATCTTATTTAGAGATACCGCTAAAAAAAAACCGAACCATTTTTTCAGTTTGAATCAGTTTGAATCAGCACACATTGAAGATTTTCAAAGATGATTAGCTTCAGACTCTGAAAGATTATCTGCCGCTATATTTTCAATTATGTATAGCAAAAAGAAATTTCGAGAGATAGAAACAGTATAAAAGCCCAAAATAGCCTAAAAGAAATTTTGATAATTTTAAGATTTACTGCGACTATATCGATATAAAATATTAATAAAAAGATATGTGATTAAAAGTATAATTGAATATATACACGCAAAAAAACACTGTACACTGAGAGAAAAATGTTTTATATTTGTAATTATAATTACATATTACTATAATTATGATTTTATGTATGTATACACACACACACACACACACACACACACACACACACACACACACACACACACACACACACACACACACACACACACACACACACACAAATATATAAATATAAAAAAAAAATAAACAAAAAACATATCAAAAATA
>Ga0157364_1005917_pt1 | contig 12511 bp, 14 predicted proteins | sample AttsexASBM2_FD_111476 | JGI IMG/M metagenome (GOLD analysis project Ga0157364, IMG submission 111476) | Fungus gardens microbial communities from leaf cutter ant in Ribeirão Preto, State of São Paulo, Brazil - Atta sexdens ASBM2 | ecosystem: Host-associated > Fungi > Mycelium > Unclassified ...
ATGCAGGAACGACTTTCTTTTTTGTCTGGCAAGCAGAATTTGGCATGTGTTTTGTCGCTCCATCTGTTTATTGTTCAGTTCATGCGGCACCCATTTTCCGATCTTTTGAACCTTCCCCATGGCTTGTAATCGCATGGAAATGGCTGCTTAAGAAACATCCAATTGCTCAGCAAGCATTTTTTGCGATTGGGTATCGTCCTCGTCCAAAAGAGTCTGCAATTGACAGTCCTCAACCTTCCTGGGCCGATTTTCACGCTTCTTGTCTTAGGTCAAAATTGTCGTCATTGAACCGGCGAAACTAATCTCTGCACGTTATTTCCGATAAAGCATTGTCTCCATAGACCTCCACAAGCATCGATGCGATTCGGCAGTCGATTTCTTCAAATTGAAACAGAAAAGCATAGTTTCCCGCGTATGCTTTTTTTTTTAGCAAAAAACTAGACATGATTACGAAAGAAAAAGTGTATGTTGTTGTATAAAATTGCTGATGATGTGCACTGGTTAATGTTGACAGATATCAAACACATAAAAAAAAGTGTGTTGTGTGCCCAGTGTAGCTTTGTAGGCTCATTAATGCCACCTATGAGCAAACAGCGGATTTAAGCTTATACACCTGAACAGGCATACCAGAAGCAGACTGTCTATTATAATTTGCGAAAAAGCGATCGAAGTTTCGAAATTGGAAACTTAGTACTGCGGCGGCAACGCAAGTTATCGTCGACGGCTCAAAATGTTGCTGCGAAATTGTCACCGAATCAGGGACCTTTCCGAGTAAGTCGCGTTTTGCCACCGACCGTATATGAATTCGCTAATCTTGATGACACACTCGTTGGAAAAGTTCACGTTAAATATCTCAAATCTTATTATGCCTCTGATTAAATCCTTCTTAACTCCGGATCTTAATTCGAAATTAAAGTAGTTACCGAGGAAAAGTATCGCCCCGAGCTACCGAGAGAGAAGAGCTAATGGAAGGCCAGATGGTGGAGCAGCTGAGGGCGAGGAAAGGTACCGGGAGATCTTCGTATACCTACAAGAGAGGTATCTCGGCTTCTGGTGAGATGTGGAAGAGATAGGGGGAATCCTGCTACACCACCGCAGTAGTGAGGGAATGGCCCTCGACACGAGACGTTGCTGCGGGCTCTTAATAGCGGCCGAAGCGGGCTGAGAAAAGGGTGCAAATGGAGTTCCTGGAAGAAAGGAAGGAGGGAGGAGCCGAGGGCGACTTTTTCGCGCGACTGAGCTTTCCGTGACGTGGAAGACCGCCAGGCTCCTCGGAAGTAGGAATGCTACTGAAGTGGCGCCTGTTGAGTCCCTCCATGAGACACCCCATAGGATTCCCGGCGAGGCGCATGGGAAGCTCCCATCCAAGAGAGGCTAAACAACGCCCGGCGAGACTCTCGCCGGGATCAATGATAGCGACTCGAGATTCCCGGAACAACAGCCTTCCATATATAAGCGAAGCAGTAGCTCCCGATCAGCGGTTGCAGGATGCTGGAATTGTGGGGGAAGGACGCACTGTTATTCCGCCCCCTCCGAGCCGAATTTTGCTTCGAGTGCGGAAGAAGGGGAGTTGGATTCCGTTCTCAGCCGTCAGAGAGTGAACACCTCTCTGAAATACATACCGATTGTGAAATACATACAGCGGTTTCTAATCTAAACGGAATCTATACATCTTTAATATATTGTTGGAGTTTCGATTACTTGCTGTGTTTGTTTGATGGATAATGATCAAGACCGAAAGATTTGCCTGTGAAAGAAAAAGACGATTTTTCTCTATGAGATTGATATTAGAAAGTGAATCATTTGCACTTCTTCATAATTCAAAGAGAGGCGAGAAAGGAAAGAAGGAAATTAACCCGACTGCTTGATCAACCTGATTATCTGGTGAGCTTTTCAGGGTAAGACCAATATATTGTAATTAAGGTTAACACTTTTATTAAATTTTTATTTTAAATTAAATGAAATATTCTTGAAGGATTGGTAGCTGCTTTGAATATTTGATTTTGAAAACTAATCTGTGCTGCACTAGTATATTAATGTATCATTGACCTATTTGTACTGGAATTTTATGTCTGTAGGAGAGTTATATTATAATTATTTTCTGTATATTCTAGTGCAAGTTTGGTTAAATATTTTTATTTGAATTTGATTTCGCTTTTACTAATTATATTGTTAAGATATAAGGTCCTACAATTTGATTTGCTCTGATTACATTATTTTTCTTTTTGTCAGTTTTGAATTTATATTAATGATTTGAGTCATGAATGTCTTTCTGTGAGTTGGATATCTATTGTAATATAAAGCATTGTTATCATTTACTTAATTATATTACTCATTCAGAATTGTTGAGTGGTATATTGTATTATATAAGGTGTATAAGCTTAAATCCGCTGTTTGCTCATAGGTGGCATTAGTGAGCGTACAAAGCTACTCTGGGCACACAACACACTTTTTATTATGTGTTTGACATCTGTCAACATTAACCAGTGCACATCATCAGCAATTTCATACAACAACATATTTACAACAACATACATTTTTTCTTTCGTAATCATGTCTAGTTTTTTGCTAAAAAAAAAGCATATGCGGGAAGCTTTGCTTCTTTATTTCAATTTGAAGAAATCGGCTGCCGAATCGCATCGAATGCTTGTGGAGGCCTATGGCGACAATGCTTTATCGGAACCAACGTGCAGAGATTGGTTTCGCCGGTTCATTGATTGACAATTTTGACCTGAGTGACAAGAAGCGTGAAAATCGGTCCAGGAAGGTTGAGGACTGTCATTTGCAGGCTCTTTTGGAAGATACGAAGACGATACCCAATCGCACAAAATGCTTACCGAGCAATTGGGTGTTTCTCAAGTAGCCATTTCCATGCGGCTACATGCCATGGAGAAGGTTCAAAAGATCGGAAAATGGGTGCCGCATGAACTGAACGATAGACAGATGGAGCGACGCCAAAACACATGCCAAATTCTGCTTGCCAGACAAAAAAGAAAGTCGTTCCTGCATCGGATTGTGACAGATGAAAAGTGGATTTATTTTCAGAAACCTAAACGCAAGAAATCTTAGGTTGATCCCCAACAATATCTTCCTTAAGACCAAATCGCTTCGGACGGAAGATGATGCTGTGCGTTTTGGATCAGGAGAGTGTCATCTACTGTTAAAACCTAGTGAAACTGCTCACCGCTACCAACAACTGATCAAATTGCATCGTGCTCTGCGTGAAAAAGGCCGCATTATCGGAAAAGATATGACAAGCTGATTTTCCTCCATGACAACGCACCATCGCACACGTCAACAATGGTTCCAAATTACTTGGAGACACTCAACTGGGAAGTGCTACCCCATCCCGCTTACTTATCAGACCTAGCACTTTCTGACTATCACCTGTTTTCGTCAATGGGCCACGCGCTCGCTGAGCGGCACTTCGATTCTTACGAAGACATCCGAAAATAGCTTGATGAGTGGTTTGCCTCGAAAGATGAGGAATTTTTTTGGCGTGATATACATAAATTGCCCGAAAGATGGGAAAAATGTATAGTTAGCGAGGGTAAGTACTTTGAATAAATTTGTTTTTGCTTCCTAGGAAAAAAAAATGTGTTTTTCTGACTAAAAAGCAGCGGATTTAAGCTTATACACCTGGTATAGTATAATATATATTAACACATTAAATTTGGAGATATTTAATGTGTAAATTTAATTTAGCTATATTTAGTTTATTCTTAAGATTGTTTTGTCAATTCTCTTTGATAAAACTTTTGAATTAAGAATCTATTTTATCTATGGGAGGAATAGCTTTCTCCCTGATTAATATTGGGGAGAATTGTTTTTGTCACATATGTTTTGAATGGTTTTCATTCTGACTTATATTATTTCTTATATTTAGCTTGAAAAAAGGACCTTCTGTGATCTTATATATCGCACTTATGATTGACTTTTATTTTTCAACTTTTCCTAATGATAATAATCCTCGTTAAGGTAATTGTTCTTACATTCTTTTATTTTACATTCAATAATTTGCTTACATATATTTTTCTTTTAAATTGTACTTTTTGGTATTATATTGTGTTAATATGAGCAAGAAAAATAAGTAAATATTCTAATGAAAATGTCAAAATGTAGGAAAAAAACGAGTTCTCCAACATCTCCACTAACTAAGAAACAAAAAAACACTTCAAGTTGAGGATGGTGAAGGGAACTATTCAATGGTTAACATTAATGATATAAAAGGTCTGGAATCATCAGTGAATTTTTTGTCCTTGCCTTTTTTAGGGTCCCTTTCTAGGATTTTGAACGAAGAGTCGACGGAACCTCTATAATCAGAGAATGGAATTCTTAAATTCTCAAAGGACAAATAGATATAATGATCTGTCTGTTGGTCCTTTTATTGTGAGAGTGGAATCATTTGCCTCAAACTCTGGTGGTTCTTTGTCTATTGATAATCTACCATTCCATGTCTACAGGCAAATTATTTTTTTCTAAATTGGATGAAGATCTTTTCAATGGCACACAGAAAATTAAAAAATTTAGACCTAATGTTATTAAAATCCGATTTAAAACTTTTCTTGAGGCGAATCTTTTTGTCTCAATAAATGAAAAATTTCCTAATAATTGGATTTTCTATATTCCGAATTTTAAATTATATCGAACAGAAGTTATTAAAAATGTTGATCATTCACTTTCAATTGATGACATTAGGGAGATCTTATCATGGACAAACAATTCATTTTTATTAATGTCCAAAGACTGAAATATTTTTCCAAAAGAAGTAATTAATTAGTTGATTCCAATTCCATTAAAATTACTTTTAATTCTAGCTATTTACTAGAAATGATTTTCATTTGGAAGGTTAAAATAAAAGTGTGACCATTTTTTAACAGAGTCATAAAGATATCTGCTCCGATTGCGAGCACTTAAAATTTGTTAAAGGAAATTGACATGTCTTAGGTATGAGGAGTATCATAACAAGGCTGATTGTCGATCTCAGTCTATTAGTTGCAATAATTGTCATAAGGATCATCATTCTTTTGATATAGCTTATCCAGTTTTTGAATATTTCAAATTAATTAATACGATTTGCACCTATACTAATGTCTTTGTTGTCAAAAAAACTTTTAAGACAGCATAATATTAAAAGTATAAAAGAAATTGAAAGAACTTTTTAGTCATTGGCATACATGCCGAGAAACGGATGAAAATAATACTTTGTTTTATTGTAACGCTCCTGACCCTTATCAAGATTCGGTGTAGGTACTGGAACGATCCTCTGGTTTATCTGGTTTGAAGATGAGTGGAAATAATTTGACATCTTTGGGAAAGGGTAATTCCAGATTCGATCGCTTTATGTCTCGCTTTAAAAAAAAGAAAAAAACAGCTTTTGGTTATCATGGGGGAAGGAGAGGAGGAGGGTAATTAAGGAGTTTAATAAAGTAGGAATTGAAAGAAAGGATGAGGATCAGGTTTCAATAGTGAAACCTGAGGACTCGACATTTATCACGATTGGTATAAGGAAGAACGTTGTTCATAAAATTACAAATAAGAATTATGTCAATTTGGGAGAAAATCATGATGGAGACTCGGATGGCTTTTGAGAAAGCCAGCCTTGCTTAAATTTATTTTGACACGTTGATTAGAACCAGTTCTTCTAGAAAGCAAAAGATCTCTGAGATTGTCAAAATAGTATTTAATTCTATTTTAAATTAATTTTGTTCTATTGTATTTAATCAGTCTCTTGAAAGTCAATATTTTAAATAATCTATTCATATATTTGATTTTCTTATTTTAATACTGTTTCATATAAATACAATGGAAGTAGGGGATTACAACCTAAATTTCACGAAATCTCTAATAAGATAAATATATATGATGTTGTTTGCAAGGAATCTTGATTAAGACCAGATGTTATTATGATCTTTCAGGGATTTACTGATTTTTCGTAATGATAGAGGGCTGGCTAGGAACGAGTGTGATTGTGATCGCTTCGGAGGAGATACAACTATTATATGCAGAACCAAAGGGGATCCATCAGCGTATTGTCTTGAATTTTCATAGTTCCAGGATTGGAAATAACCGCAGTAGTCAAAGTGGATATAAACTGTCAAAAAAAGTGCTAATAATTTCTTTATATAGACTTCCAGATGTGAAAATGAATCCTGAGAAATGGAAAACATTCTTCTTTTGTATATCTAAACTAAATGTTGAGTTTTTCTGTATTATAATTTATGGAGATTTTAATGAGCAACATTTGCTCTTGGTGATTTACTAGAGCAAATGACTGTGAAAAAAATTTGATTTATGCCATCGTGGATTTACAAATATTGAATGATGGCTCTGGTACTAGAGTATCTTGTAATAGGGAATATGTTAGTGTTCCGGACTTATCTTTTGTTTCCCAAAATTTGAAACGAGTTTCGCATCGATCGGTGTTATCGGCACCCTGAGTGATCATCCGATCTCGATTCAATCAGTTATTTCGGTTAATCAGAATAGTTTTTGGATTCTTTCTAACAGACCTAAATTAATTACAAAATATTGGGATAGTAAGGCATTTCAGAAAAGAATGAATGTTCTAAACTAAAAATTTACTAGATAAAAATATGTCAAGTTGTGAATTGTATAAATTTGTAGGACGCTATATTAAACTCTTTTTTTTTATCGGGGGGAAGATATATTGATAATTATTCTAATATTGTTAAATACGATCAGGATAAGAGTCATAAAATTATTATTGGACCTGAATTTGAAAGTTATCGGAAAACGAAAAATAAGCTTTGATAGAATGACGTGCGAAGAAGCTGTTAAGACAAGACAATTGGCTTTTAATAATTTTAAAGTTTCCCCTTCTAGAGAAAGTTTATATCTGTACACAATCTTCTCTTAAAGTTAGAAAAATTATTGCCAAAAGCAAAAGAGAAAATTTCAAGAAATTTGTTAATATAGTTGATCATAACTTCTAATCGAAGGAATTTTGGGAAATGATTAATATAATTAAGAACTGTATATTTAATAATCCGATTATTCTTAGTGATCAATCAATTGAAGATAAAGTATTCCCTATGATAGATAATTTGGCTCCGCTCTGGTGTATAAATACAATAGATTTGATTCTTTAATAAATTTTCAATTTTCTGAGAGATTATTTGTGAATTTCAATATTAATGAAATATATTTATTAATTTCATTACTGAAAGATAGTCTGCTGATCCTGATTTAATTAATAACTTAATCATTTCATATTTGCCACATACAGTGGAAATTTCATTATTTTCTTTTAATCAAATGTTGGATGACAATGGTATTTTTCCGAAGTCTTGAAGGAAATATGATACGATTTTGATTCCAAAAAATAATAATAGAGGTTTAAGGCCGATATTACTTTCATCCTATTTGGATAAAAGTGGCTAAAATCTTGAAAAAATTGGTTTTGAGGCGCTTGGAAAAATTTGTTGAATTAGAGAATATTTTATCGGATAATCAATTTGGTTTTCGCAAGGGGCGATCTTGTGACATTGTTTGGCTCACATTAATTTAGAAGCATATAAAACATTTACTCAAGGTCAATTATTGGGAGCTTTATTCCTTGATATCAAGGGAATATATGATAATGTCAATTTGGATATATTTTATAATGATTTAAATATGTTGAACATTCCCCGTTATCATATAAATATTTTTTCTCTATATAGATTGGTTTTAATTAAAATTTTATAATAATGTTTTGTTTGATGTTAGAACCATTCGTTAGAAGGGATTGCCTCAAGGCATTAAATCCATTGTTGCTTTTTATATTAGGAAGATTGTCTTTCAAATCCTTCACAATTGCGCTATGATTCAGTTCGCAGACGATATAGTTGTGCTATCAAGGGGAAGGAATCCGAATTTAGTAAATGAACAATTTAAGATAACTTTTCATTCTTTATTTGAATTTATTGGAATTTATATCCCTCAATCTCTCACTTGAAATCAATAAGACTCAGTATATTATTTTCCATAAAACTAGAAAATTTCATATTCCCGAATCAATTGATTTACATGACTCGGTTATACCTTTCAGTAGATCGGTTAAATATCTGGATTTTGTTATGGATGTTGGTCTGAGATGGATTATAATTGCTTTTTTGATAAATAAATCTATACAATTTATGAATATTTTAAAGTGGATATCGGGATCCACGTCGTGAATTAGTGCTCGAATGTCACTGAAATTTATTAATGCTACATTATTGACACAATTTGAGTGGGGAGCTTTCTGATAATGCGGCCATATTAACATAATTAACTTGTTATGCACAGTGTACAAGAAGGCCTTGGAGTTACCTAGGACATATTATCTATCTGCAGCTAATAGAATGTGTTCTGGTCAAAAATTTAACAATACAATAAATAAACTATCTGAAAGTTTTTTGCTTAAATATATCCAACTTAAACACAATAAAATTCTAAATAAATTAAATTATTTCTTTCAATTGGTGGTAAACGGAGAGTACCTATTAGACATTTATCCTTTTGAAGTGAAATGAAATTAAGCACTTTAAAGAATAATTATATGTTTGGGATATTTGAGTCAATTTGAGATTCAAGTGAACACGGACACTGATGTGTTGGCCAAAGATTGTGGTAATCCGAATAGGGTCTTCAATAGTCTGATGGCTTTTAGAGCACCTTCTACCCGAGAGGTTAGGATTTTCACTGATAGTTCCAGGACTTCTGTGAATAATGGCAACAACCATATGGGCTATTTGGACATAAGATAACATAAGTTATGTATAAATTGAATTTATTTAGCTCTTTTAAAGCTGAGGCCTGGTGCGAATTCCAAGATTATTAATATTATCCTGGTAAATAACATTAAGTTCGCGAATATTTGTTCAGACTCTTTAAGTTTAAGTTGTCTGATTTCTTCCGGATATCTGAAGAGATATAAATTGAACCCTCTGATTCAGAATATTATTTATAAAATATACTGTATTTGGAGTGACTATCAGGATTAATTAATATTAGATTGTCATGGTGCCCGACCCATGTATTGTAGATAACGAAAAGATTGATGAGATTGCCAATTTGACAGCTACATATGGTATGTTGCTTAAAAAATAAGATGGATTATAAGCATTGTTTAGCTGCCCGTTTTCAAACATATAAAAATTTGGATAACAAATTTTTTAAACTTACTTAATCCAAACACAGGTAGATATTTTATGGAACTAAATAGATAAAAAGGTTTAATAGATAATAGGAACTGAGACAGATTTAATTTCGTTTCACAAATTAAAAATCTATAGAAATGATCTTGGTAAGGTGATTACATTGATAACAGGATATTTTTTTACAAATCCTTTTTTATATAAAATAAGTTGTAAGAAAAATCCAGAATGTCAGTGCTTTGCAATTTCAGGACTTAAACCATATTTTTTGGGCTTACTCTCGAGTCAGTCCTGAATTTAGAAATGATTTGATTCAGTTCACTTACTGAAATTGGAATTTTCTCTCTTTTATCGGTATGTTGTTTCTTTATATTAGAGCTATTATTTTTTTATTATTTTCATGAATAAATGTAACTTTAATATTTATATATATTTATATATATAAATTATATATATATAATATTTATATATATAAATTTTAATTGTATTAGCTTTTTATACACGTATTGCATCTATGATAACGCTCAGTTGCAGTTGATCTGCACATTGAATGAGGCAACACCTGGAATTTCTGTCTTTGTAATCACAAAGATCCATTTGAAAACCTCTGGAGTTATGTTGGCAAACCTTATATTGAATAGTAACTTTTAAACAGAGTCTCTGTCCCCGAAGAGATCCTTGCTGGATCATCAGATCCGTTCTGTGCGTGGTATTATGACCCAATCATAGGGTCGGAAATCCATACAGAGGAACTAAAGAAGAAGAAAAAAAAAAGAAGAAGGGGACGCAAAAATCCTGTCCTCGCTGCCAAGATGAGTGACAGGAGCTCAGTTCTTATCGCTGCATGAAGGGACACGATCGCCGAAGGAACTATCGACCACCTCAAGCTACGGCTGCCAACTAACAGGAAAGTAGAAGGCATAAATAAAAAGAAATCTCATTTAGATTTATGAACTTAATAGTATCCAATTTTCTCCTTTCGTCTCCCCGTTTCTACCTATTAGAAAAATAAATAGGTTGTTGTTTGGAGGGAGAGAGGGAAGGGGGACGCCGTACAGGAGTCCTTGGTGTTATCGTTCTTGATAAGTAGTATGAGAGAGTTAAGTGGAGGGCTAGCGGCGGTAATGACATGGTCAAGCAAAAATTTGAAGCTACATTATGCTTTTTGTCAGAGGATTAGAAAAATTTGGTCGATCTCGAGGGCAAACTGTTTAAGGAAACTTTTTGTGTATTTTGTGGTTGTTTCCCTTTTTTTCTCATTCGTTCCTCGGGGGATCAGATTTAAATATAATTTGAGTAAGGGGGGAGAAGCCGGACAGAACTGTTCTATCCCCTATCCTCCCTCTTTGTCGCGAGGAAGTCGGAGACTGCTCCCTGTGCATCGGTGACGCGGCCACCGAGAAGGAGGAGACGAAGTCTGTTAAGAGGAGAAACTTCGACTCGTCTTTCCGTTTCAGAATAAATTGTTGGGGAAAAATAGCTGACGACGCTTGTGAGACCTCTTCGGTCCTTTTCAGGAAAGGGAGAGTTGTGATGTGTGTTTTTCGTGTTCATCACTTTATCGCGGATAAGCTGAGTAGATCTTGGATCCTCCCGGCTCGTGAGGGCGGGCAACAAGAGTGCGAGCACTACCGTTCAGGCACCATCTTAAATTTATTTTTATTTATTTTCTTCTGTATTTTTTTTTATTTTTGTTTGCATTATTTTTCTGCGAAAATCATTGCCAAGATCGGTAGCTGTGCGTTGATTGTGTCGAAGCTGTCTCATCCGGTTACCAGCAAAGAAAAGGACAGAATCGCCGAAGAAGACCGTTGCCAAAAAGGCTCCGGATTACGCCCTAATGGCGGAAGCGCGTAAGTATTGTTCTTTCTAACTTGCTGCCTGCACTTGTTATTTGCGCCCTTTTAGTGCCGCTCTTGTTGTGTTTTTACAGAGAAAACGAAGAATGCCTAGATGTCAAGATGAAGTAACTTCTTAAGAGGACAACCAGCTAGAACGTCCGCCGAAAAGACCATGGCAGACTCGGACTCGAACCAAAAGAATCGCCGGAAGAGCTCCGTGCGAGAAGCTACGCTGTCACAGTCCCACGCGATTCGCGGGGTAGCGCGGTACCGCTACCGGCCAATCAGGCGACGAGAGATCTTGCTCCCAATAAGCAACGCGGCCTATGCATCCCCCGCTGAGGTCAAAATCACTCGCATTGTGGCATGAGCCATGGGTAGTTATTAAAGGACACAGGATCCACGATAGAGAGAATCGAACGGAAGAACGTAAAGAAGTCGCCGGTGAGATAAGCATAGGAATTCTGTAAAGTTGCCAATCCCCGACATCGTGATCTCGAGCGAATAGCACATGTCGAAATTGAATTGAAAGGCTGCGGCTCATACAGGGGGCTACCGCGAGTAATTAATCTTTCAGTTGTCGCTCACCGTTTGCTCGAGTCACATAGATTTTTATATTTAGTTTGCATCCTCTTGCCATAGCGGTGTCGCCGCGTCTCGTTAGAATAAGTGTATGTTAACTCGCCATCTTGGATTGTATGCCGCGTTTGAGTCACATTTCCTATAGAGTAGAGAAAATCATTGTACGGAAAGCCGCGATTGTTGTAAACTTTAATCGACTGATGAATTTGTGATAACGCTCACGATAATTCTCGTTCTTTGTATTGTTTCTGCGACTCGATAACTTCCGTTTATAATGAACTTATATTCGAGACGAATTATTGTAACTGGGGAATTGCGGGATATTCTTGAATAGATTATTGTAATTGTTTCCATTATCAATATCAAATGTTTGTTATTTTCTTATTATTAAAAGAAAGTAATTCTTATGGATTTTTGCGCCTTCCGATACACTCCCGCTCCGAATTCATTCACCCCCACTACTCCCATGCAGGACTGAACAATCAGTTATCATCCGCATTAAAGAAACATTGAGAATAATTAGTCGAGATTTAGCAGAGTAACAAAGAAGACGGCATGTTCGTGCCTGGCGCCCAACTTAAGTTAAGATTAATTCGCGGCAATTCAATAAATATTAGGTGTACAACTTTGCTTCCGCCGTTTTCCTATAGATAGCTTTAGCGGTAAGTGATGGTCAAAATAAATAGATGTCATACAATAAACTTGGGCATCTGTCAACATAACCCCATAGAAACATTAGTCGATTGTGTCTGCATCATGAAGTTATTCTCGATTGAAAATGTCAGTTTACGAGCCAAATTCTCGTCATGTGCGGGAGGTTTCAATTTTTTGCTTCAATATGAAGAAATCTGCGGCTGAGGCTCATCGAATGCTCTCAAATACTTATGGTGAGGCCGCTATTAGTGAAAGAACGTGTCGTGAGTGGTTTCAATGCTTCAAGAACGG
>Ga0157364_1005918_pt1 | contig 12508 bp, 7 predicted proteins | sample AttsexASBM2_FD_111476 | JGI IMG/M metagenome (GOLD analysis project Ga0157364, IMG submission 111476) | Fungus gardens microbial communities from leaf cutter ant in Ribeirão Preto, State of São Paulo, Brazil - Atta sexdens ASBM2 | ecosystem: Host-associated > Fungi > Mycelium > Unclassified ...
AAAAAGTATGAATCTGAAAATCATTTTATTGAATTGTCAAAATTATTATATAGAAAATTATTATATAGAACTCTCAAACTGATTGCTAGAATATCACAATTTTTTTTATAGCATTTTTTATTATGCTTAAGTTTTCTATGTAATTATTTAATTGTATAACACACAAACAAAAATTATTTTTAGAATTTTTTATATTTAGCTAAATTTTTGTAGATATTTCAGAAAAATCGTTTTTTCCGTCTTCCTATTGAGCCAATTCGTCACCGAGAAAGCTATTGCAATTGACAGGGAGGAATTTGGTATTCAATCTCGCATATATTATCCAGAATATTTAGCGTTACAATGAAAAAAAGGCATAAAAATTGATCGTAAACCCAGCTACACGCGTTCGCAAAAAGCCGCACAGGCAAGAAAGAAAATCGGACGATCGTAAAGCCCGAGGTTATTCGAAATCCAGGCCGGAGAAAGCAGTGAAAGGGCGCGACGGGGATTAAAAATTCAAATTATAACGCTGCACGTATAGCAAAAGAGAATAAAAACAAAAGATGAAACAAAACTGTAGTCGGCGAATCATACATTTCCGATCGCGGCGCGAATAGCTCGGGCTTCCAAACGGGTTTACTTACGAGGAGATATGCAAAAGAGGACCTCGATCAGCGCGAATACGTAGTACAAAGGATGTCAAAGGAATCCAATAAACAGCGCGCGAAGGAATTCGATTGCCTACGGGTTCAGGTATATTACGGGCTCGTAATAATCTAGAAATACGTTCCTATGCCCGAACTATCGTGTCGGATAATCAAACGCGTCTCCATAAACTCGTTCTATTAACGACTACGAAGCAATGTGACACACACACACACACACACACACACACACACACACACACACACACACACACACACACGCGCGCGCGCGCGCGCGCGCGCGTTTTTCGATTGCCACACAAATCCAAAAGAGCCAATTGACGTATATCCCATTTTGAGGTATAAAAACTATCACCCAGCCAGCGGCAGGACCATCATCGAGCAGCAGTTGTCGGTATTTTCAAATCTACGTACCCTATATATACTTATATACAGTTCGAAACAGGCATTCACTTTTCAAATGCCCATCATGTAGTGTACACATTTGATGTTTTGAAAATGTCATAAGTGATATCCAATATTCAACGTCGACTTCATATCCAGTAAATAGTTTCAATCCTATAAATACGCGGTTCATGTGAAGTATTTAAGTAGTTTCCAGGTATTTGCGCGGTCGCACGCAAGTTCAGAAAATCCTCTTTAATCCGAAACGAAATAATAGTATCGTACCGCGCAATAACATAAATATGAAATTAGCGAACGCTCGTTAGCGTCCGCTGAATCTTTCAAGAAGCATCCTTAATGAGAAAGACCACGGTGAATGTGTAGTGGTACAAATGCGGTACCGAGCGAAGAGAAAATTCACTTCTCGAATTAAAATAGCCGTGAGTTTATGAAAAAAAGGAGAGAATCATCGCGGCGACAAGGAGGTAATTTAAAAGCGGCAACCTTGGTTAAGTCTCGACGACGACGACGACAACGACGACAACAATGTGCAACGCGACTAGGGAGAAGAGAGAAGAACGAGCAAACAGAGATTGGAACTACTCGCATACCCGCCGTCGTATAGCAGTGGCACGACGGTGGGTTGCTGCTTGTTTAGCCGTGTTAGCTTTGGCGTGCGCACCGCCTCGCCTGCAGGCCAGCCCTACCTTATCCGCTTTCGTTACCGCATGACAGACGTGCTTCCGCCCTTATTGTCGGACGGCCGCGCAGCTAATTTCACCCTATATAGGAGCATTGCAGGTATATTCTGCGCGCACGCTCCTGTCTCCCGTCGTGTCTCGTGTCCCACCAAAATCGGGGGAACCCGTTTACCATAATACTTGCAGATCGTGTAATCACGTTAAGCACTGTCGTTGGAATATCGTCGGAGTTAATAAATTTAACGTCTCGCCGCGCGCTTCGCCCGCAATATGCGTAAAACAGCAATCCCTTTTTTACGCTCCACGGCGTTACGGCGAAAATCCGAGAGACAATGAAACCGTGGGACTGTTGTGAAACACTGTAGAAAATCTGGATTCGTTTAACTATGGTATACCAATTCGATAAACAAGAAATATTTTGAAACGTTTTAGCTCGCATTTCAGCAACATTATGCTGGGAAGATTCAGTAATTATAATAATAATTGGTACACTATTGTGGCTCACGTATTTGCATATACGTATAATTATGTTGCAGATCCTCGTCTTGGCCTGCGCTCTGCTCGTTACAGCGATGGCCACTGAATCGGATAGTGAGGGGCAGCAATCTGGCAGATCGCGAGTTTCTGACGAACAACTGAACATGGCCCTGAGCGACAAACGTTACTTGAACAGACAGCTTAAGTGCGCCTTGGGAGAGGCGCCGTGCGATCCCGTCGGACGACGTTTGAAAAGTACGAGTTAGACTTCGTTATTCCGGAGAGATCGCATCTCGCGATTATCCCAAACAGGACGTGGAATAAAATTCCAATTCTTCTTTGATATCACGATCCTGAGGAACGAGTAAAAAAAACGCGATTGACTTTTATAGTACTTTGAAAAAAAGACGGGAGTAGAAGGTGCTCGGTATTTTCAGAGTAAATTAGGAATATTTATCGTATTGGAATTGTGCAAGACAAAGTTTACGACGGGTGTAATTTCCATGTAATTTCGGTGAGTTCAATTTCCTTCTGTGAGAGATACGCGAACAAGAACATCACGCTAATTGTCACGTTTCCGTCGTCGTAGAGTAAACATAGGGGTCGAACGTTTTCGTGTGTCTGCGGAAGCAGAATCTGAGCTCTCAGTGAGATCGTATCAGTCTCAATCCTTTATCGAAAGCGTTAAATATTGAGCATTACCTTCAAACTTGTATCATAAACGTTTATTCGCTTTTGAGGTGGACCTCTTCTATTCTTCCGTCCTCATTTTTCGTTCTATGCTCACCTCATAAAAGGTTAAAATTAACATCAGAGATTCCAGAACAAACTGTATACACTCGCGGAAATGTTAAACATCAAATATCATTATATTCTGCGATAATATTGTGCACACACACAATGAATCTCAAGAGAAACTTGCGCACATACGCTTTACGTACATAAAACCGACGAAAATTCTGTTGAAATCCTACGTCGTTATTTTATCCAGGTTTAGTGCCGCTGGTTCTGAGAGGTTCCTGCCCGCAGTGCAGTTCCGAAGAGACACGTCAGATCAAGAAGGTCCTTTCTCACATTCAGCGATCCTTCCCGAAGGAGTGGAACAGGATAGTGCAACAATACGCCGGAGTTCTGTAAACGAGATACGATATAAACGCACGAGGCTAGATGTACTAAATATAATGAGAAAGGATACAATGAATCATGTATGGGGAACACCGTCGATTATATTCATTTATTTAATAATATTGTTATCGAATGCACAAGAAAAATATAGCTCGATCGAAAGAGATATATTTACCTTCCATTTGTAATCTGAGTTTTTTTTGTTCAACCCAAGTTTTTTTTATAAAAATCAATAAAATCTAACTAACCGACTCCCAAAATTCAAACAATTTATAATTGAGAGTAAATGAAAGTAAATAACTGCGAATAAATAATCAAGTTTTTTTGCTATTTTAGGTTTTCAAAGAATACGAAAAAGTGAGGATTACTTTTTTTATTATTTCTATTACATTACCAAACAGCTCTCTATTTTAAGAGACCAGACTCCGCTCTCTTTTATATTTTGGAATAATTTGAGAGAGAAATTTCGCTTGTAACTAAAAAATCCAGATTATAAATGGACGGTTAAAATATCATCAGAAGAAGCACATAGTAAGGTAATTTTGCACGTAGAAAGGTAACTTTGATATGTGAAGATTTTATCTATTATTCTATCTATGTAATGTGTATGTTATCTGTATTATCTATTATTTATGTAAAATGCTATGTATAAATTCTGTTCGCACATTTGACATATTTTATTTTAATAAAGTTCATTATACGTTTCTTATACGTATAATATACGTTTCAATTTCATTCGTTTTTAATTTCACTCACGTATCTTTATCTGCGTCGAAGTGTCGCCTTCTTCCGTTTCATTAAAACAGCACGCGTACACCGCGTCTCATCCTTGCCTTTTTATTTCGCGGTATTCAAGCTCCACCTTCTGTTCTGGATCACACGAAGTACCAACGTGCCGCGACAACGACGCACGTTTACGCGCGTTCGTTACACTAAAGCGTGATTCGCATTCGAGATGTATAACATCGATTAGGGATATTGGTGTTTAAACCTACGCGTGATCCAGGAAATGCAAACGGGTCGCGTTACACGCGTTGTTTAGGGCTTATAAGTATTCCGAGTTCTCGCAAGGATGGTCTGGATGTTTGACCAGATTTATCGAGTATTAATGATGATCAACAAGTTGCTAATTTATTTGGCACATAATTAACACTATATCTCCGTTATATATATACAGCCACCATGATTGCATCCTGATTCGGATTTCGCTACCCCTGCTGTGAATATTAATTCTACTGTGTCTCGATGTCAAAGCCCTCGTATGCATGCTAATTTAAGTTTGCTTCGTATGCCATTGCGTGCTGTGAAATAGGCTGGTAATTAAACTTTATAAACATCGAATAAAAGTGTGCGAATAACGCAGCAATAACATCGTCGCCTTAAAGTTTGAAAAGACGCGTTTCAATATTTGCTGCACTGCGGTAGAACTATTTGAGGAAACTTCTCAGCTGTCAGTGACGTCAGTATGTAAGTTGGAATACGTCCCTTACTCACAGTTCGCAATAATCCCAGAATGGAACGAGTCATGCCAATTTGTCAAGCAACTAGTTATCATTTAAAGTGGCATCATTTAACGAGGTAAGACCGAAACTGACTTGTTTTAAACGAGCCATTCCGCAACAAACAAATTGATATTAGACGTTACACGAAGAAAAAACACTTGAAAACTCGAGTCCTGTTAAACGTTACATTCGCAATATGAAACTCGTCACAATCGTTTGCGCAGTAGGATATATACAGACAGACTATTATCAGACATCTAAAAATATTACTTTACGACACGTAAATATTCGACTGCCAATTTGGCTGCCAATATTTTCAGCCACGATTTCTCGACGAGACGACTATTCAGTTTTTTTATATAATTGAAAACCGTCTCTCGGACCTGCAAAAATCGCGGCGAAGGACGTGAACGTGATGTGCAAAACTGTGCGTTGTCCTGAAAATGGCTGCAACCGTGGCAGACAAATCTATTGCGTCACCTCGCAAGTTGCGAATCCTTCAACGACACTCGCACGTCTTCGTCTGACTATTTATCGACCACGTGTACCCAGCCGTTCAAACTGGTTTTCGATGATGCTTTCCCGAGAGAAGCGGAGATCTCGACAATTCAGGAAATCCGATTTGCCACTCCGTCTATCCTCGCAAAATTCAAAATTGAAGTCTACGTAGAAATAAGCGAAGAAAGACGCTGACAATTCCCGCATGTACGGCATTCATATACAGTGTGCTTCCAAAATGCTTGGACAAACTTTGTAAAAACTATGTAATCTGCAAACAATTTGTAGCTTATTTTTCCTTATCAAAAATATCAATATGTTTGAAGCAGTTAGATTTAAAATAAAAAATTCATCCGTAGATTTTAGAGATGTAGACATGCAACTATCGAAATTCTATATTCAATTTCGATTTTATTTTAGAAGAATTCCGATTCAAGTTAAATATTAAATACTTTGGCGATCAAGTTGCTAGAGTATTTAATATTTAAAGTTAAAAGGAGAAACTTAGTTCAAAATCAAATTTCTATTAAGGAAAAATCAGCGTCAACTTGATCAAGTTGAACATCAGTAAAGCTCGTCTGAGTATTTCAGTAACATCCTGTACAAAGTGCGACACGACAAGATTCGACTCACGTAATGCTTGTGCATTTTGCATCAGTAAGACGCGATACAATTTAAACAGCTCGTCTCGCTGACTGCAATATGAACTGAGCACACCGATTAAATCGACCTTAGAGCGATTGTGTGATTATCGCATCGATATGATCACAGTTACGGATCAAAGTCCCATCCGACAGACATTTAATCGCTGGATAATTAATCTTTCGATCGATAGGCGATTTCCTACACGAGGCAGTCGTATTCGAGAGTGTCGTCTCGCCGACGACGAGTTGAAGTCGAAGTTACCTCCACCTCTTGGCAAACATTTGTTCTTCTTGATTGATACGCGATAATACACTTTCATTCGGGAGGGACAAATATTGAATCCCGTCGAAGAAACGTTGAGACAGTATATTTGCACACCTCGTGTATGTGTCTCGCTGGATGATATTGTACACATGTGCCTTATGTTATTTACACAATCGTCTACAATTTCATTGCTCATTCGCGCGATCGAGCAGTATTTACATCTGGAAGTTTAAAAATTTCCAACTCCACCGAGAACCGAGGAAAGGCAGGTCAGAAAAATCGCTTGTTACGCCCGAATGCAGCGAACCATTGTAAAAAAAAAAAGACAGGTGTACTTTAATTACTTTTAATTGCTCTAAACAACTTGCAACAATACTCACGTTCTACTAATTAAAATTAAACCGAATGGATACACACTAGCGAAAATTGTTCGACTCAGATTCGACGAAAGTTGATTATTTCGAGTACTTGGGTTCCATTTGATTAAAGAACAAAATAAATAACGACATTATATATATTGGCTAGAAAAAGTTCTTACTCGTATTTCTCCTAATTATTAATTAATTAATTAGCACAGTTATGTTTACGATGTAATTTGTATACCTACTCATGTGCGCAAATATCGCAGTAACTTTGTCACATCTTGCCTTGTTTCCTCTCGACACACATGGCGAACTGGGGCAATATGTAACCTGACGATGAGCAATGTCGCAAAAGCGATTTTCTAAAATGACGATATCACGACCTCGGGAAAGTGGCGTATTATATAGCCGTAAGATTATTCCGGTGTCGGGCAGATTCCCGTGGTCGTTCGATAGCGGGACCTCCGCCTTATAATTCGTTATACGAGCGTGGTAAAACGGCCATACCTTCACCGCCATCGTATACCGCTGTAACCGCTACCGCCATCGCCGTCGTCACCGCCGCTGCCGCAAATCCACGACGTCGTTAAAACGACCAGCCTTCAACGTCGTCTGAAAGTTCCCTCGACGCTTGGGCTCATCCTGAGGGATCATCATTTCCACTCTTTATCGATCGTTGTACAAAAGGCAACTCGTTTTGCCCGATGGAAAACAGATAAAAAGATCCCTCACTCTACCTCTTTCTTTATATACAGATCTATATAGATCTATATAGATATACACAGAGAGGATGCACGCCGCCCTACGTACGAAGTGCTGAGAGACCCCGAAGGAGAACTTGAAGAGAGTAAGGAAAAAAACTTCCGTAGGAAAGTTTTCAACGAGAAGGAGACTTCGTTGAACGGTACGAAGTGCTGGGCGAGAGTGATTTCTTTGGTTCGCCCCGTTCGAACTTCGCATTTTTGCAGCAGTCGCCGCGTGGACGGATATAGCTGAGATTCTCGCTTCGTGCTGTGTTCAAGTGCGCGATTAATATTTTAATGCGGTTCCTCTCCTTACCGAGATAGAAACTGCTATTCGCTTAAGAGAATTATCCGTGAAACGTTTACTTTATTTCGTTTCATGCGTTCTTTCCTCTCAATGTTAAGAATCTCGATATTCAAACAAGGCCTTAAATTAAATTTCCAGCCAATCAACGCCCGGTTAAAATTGCGAAAGAAATATCGTAAAAAATAAGGTTTTTTTTTTTATTGTATTTTATTACATCAGATCAAGTTCCAAACGTTTACTAATTATCGATGTTAATTCGACCAATCCTCATAGCTGTCGCTGGTGAAACAAATTTCTACTTTCAGTAAACCTTTTGTTTCACTGCCAAGTAGTACTAATTCGACGTTCTCAAGAGCCACTTCCTAAAGAGGCACAAGATTGACTGTTGATTCTCTCGGAGGCTCACGGGACATTTAGCAAGAGAAAGAGAGGCGCTTTAATTACGTTTGAAAGCACGAGGAGTGGCCGACGCGTTGCGACGCGAAAACGTGAAACAGGATTACGGTACGCGACGTTAACGGCGCTTAAACACATGAGAGGAATCTCCGTCGCGCTCTCTCTCCCCTCGCATCCAATATGCCACCGGCAATTCTTGGCGTAGCACAATACATGAATGTGAGAGTATACGCGAAACTCGTGAATGACCCGGACTCGGGTCTCTCTCTCGCTCCTCTCACTCCTCTCGCTCCCTGCGTCGACACACGCACGCACACGATGCATTCCTCTCTCGCATGCACCGCGCGCACGAACTACACCAAACTATACGGCAACCTCACGGCATAGACATTACCATGGCCCGTGCCTGACACGTGGCAGCCGGAGAGAGCGCGATAGCCGACGATGCGACGAAGAGAGACGACGAGAGTAGGAGAGACAGGGCAAGCGAGAGAAATTGCCGTGACTCGAAAAGGCTTTAATGAAAGTTGCCTGTTGCTTGCACAAATCGCTAACGTCGACAGAGAAAATCTCTATCCTGGTCTATCTTCCTCATCCTTTTTTTCCTCTCCCCCCTGAGAACACACGCGCCTTCATGTGGATGATGACTGGTGCTAATGGTGCCCACGAGTTTATCCGTTCTTATTAGAGGTGAAGAGTTCACCGTAAAAAGGACGTATGATTAATGGTGGCGTGAGAGAAACAGGCATAAAAATTTAAATTCCGCATTGTTAAAAGGAATAGCGCGCGAAACGCGTACATAAATGAAATCTAAAAACATAATTCGTTTTGAGAATAAAAAGAAAGAAAAGCCGCTTGCCTCTATGATTAATGCTTTCTATATTGCGTTTTTATTTCGCATAGACTCGACAATTATGCATATCTCGTTTATAATGAGCTGGAATGTGCCATCGAATGTCTCTTGGATTACGATAAAAACGGAACTTTGTTAGCACGCGCGTTTTTGCGATCCAATTCGAACAACGCGCTATCAATCAAACACACATTAATTAAGAGGGAGAAGTTGCGGTGCAAGCGCGCAGCTGCGTGCGTGTGAAATATGATATTCGATGACAATCATGCGGTAGTAGCAATTAAACGGTTGGAATTATTCCGCTTTTTGATGCTGCGTCAAAAAGTGATGCATAATTCAATGACGCGACGACGCACGATAGAGATTCCACTTACTCAAACAAATGCTAGTCGATTATAACGATAATAGAATGCTCAATTTTTCAATGAGCCTATTACGCGACAATGTTTTACGTGCACTTTGTCAAAAGCGGCGTAAATTTTAGCGATAAAAATAAATGCGGCAGTTATGTCTACTATATCAGTCGTTTCTTTATCGGTATCACTGTTATCGCTATATTTATTACCATCGTCCCTCTTTTGTACACCGTCCTGGCATTGTACTTAATATTCCTGTGCATGATATATTACATTTCGTATAACTTAGATTTTTATCACCCTATCATGATAGAAGATACGCGACGAATAAAAATCAATCCGTAAAACGGAACGGTGTTTGTAAAGACGCGATATATTCGATCTGCTTTAAGAACAATTGATAAATCTCTCTTTGCGAATCTTTCTTTCTTCGACGATACTTGATGTTAAGCAATGGTACCGTAGAGCAACTTCGGCGCGCGACGATACTTCCTACGTGACTATCGTTTAAGCCAGTTTCTCAGAGCGGGATATCCGTACTTCGAGTTCCCGACAGCACTAGCCGGGATTTAATGGACTTCCGGAAGTGGGTCATACTTCTAAATAATGCAGTAAACAGAAAGGTGGCTTTGTAGGTACAACGAATCGTTGTCGATAAAAAGCATCTACACAGCTATAAATTTCGCGTACCTCGTGTACGACATTGACCGTAACAACGTGCAAGTAATATCGATATTAATTGATAATTATGAACGTAATAATCCCTCTCGTAAATTGAAACTGGATCATCTCGCTCTGGAATAAAGACAGATCTACGTATGTGTCTCTCTTGCCGTAACAGGCGTAATATTTTATTCAATTTCATTTTTGCGCTCCACTTAATTACATCAGAAATTAACCAGCTTGCGGGAAACACGGAATCGGATAGAGAAATCATTTAATACTATTTAATTTTCAAATCTGTCAATTTCGTTGATATAATTAACTAAAACCGTATCGTTAATTTGATCAAAATGATTCAAATACGATCGTTTAGCTGTTAATCGAGTTTACATGCACAAAATCTCAATTTCGAATTTGAACAAGTAAATGATGGGTGGAAAGATCAAATATAGTGTGATGTGATATTTCTATGTAACATAATTTATAGTTAATAATTTATAGTTAATAATCCTTGCATAATCAAGAGTAGTATACAGAAAAAAACTATCGTGATAAATAAAGCATTTTTTTATTATCAAACAGCATTCTTAAAAAAATTATTTTATTTATGTACGAAATAATGATTCAATTAAAAATAAAATAATAATTAAAATTATACTGAAAGTTAATAAATAATTACAGTAATAATATATCTAGAATTATATTCAGTCAGTGAGAGATTAATAAAATAATTAATTATATATACGCCTTTAAAATATTTATTATTATTAATGTGAGTGACAAGGTAATTGTTGCGACGACTTCTGTAATCTTCTGTAACCGAATTATCAGACTCGAACGCCAGAGGGATTAAAATAATAACGCGATATTTTATTAAAATGTTTTTTTCAGGTATACTAAGAAAAAACAGTTTCTGTTTTAGTTTTTATATTATTACAGAACAAAGATGAATAATTATTAAATTAATAAAAAAATTTTGCATATATTAAATTATTTATGGTACATAAATAGGCAAAATATTTTATCTCTAATATAAAGCTATCATAAAAATAAACAAATAAATAGTAGCATATCTCTGTTTCTTCTGTGCAGGAACAATATTTGTGGATTATGAATTAGGTTTTGTGCGCTTTGTATGCAAAACGAACCGACACTGCATCGATGCTTGGTTCTGCATAGCAACGAAAAGTCCGAAGAAAGAGGACAAAAGCGATCTGCAAGCGCCTGGTGTACTCCGAAGAAAAAGGAAAAAGGAGAAAATGAATAAAAATAAAACCGACGAGGTCGCATGCGAGCGCGGTCGAATATTTATCGATGTCGGTACATAGCGAGAGTAATATGGAAATCGCCGGATTTACCACTTACTCGGATATACACGTACATACGGATGCGTGTGCACCAGAAACGACATGGTCCCAATTTTGTTTCGCGTCGTGCTCGTTGGTTGACCGTTGCTCACAAAATCCGTAGACACGAGAGTATAACACGACGCGGTACTTATTTAAGCGGAGGGTACTGAAAGTTACAATGAAAACGAAAAAACTACTGACAACTGGTTCACTGAAAATGGATCCTCGTAATATCAGAGAGAAAATATTGGGGGAGGGATAAAATTGTATTTCTTCATCTCTATCTTCATAACTTACTTCCCGTCACTGTGCTTTTCTTCCTTATTATATTTTCTAACATCGAGTATGCGAGGAAGTCAGTGCCAGAAATGATGGTGCTCAGAAATTTCAGACTTTCATTCTTCGTTCGCTCGCGAACGAACGCGTTTCTCTATTTTAACGCTGCATATATTCATTTACAAAATATGTGTAATAATAAGCCTCGTATATATATATGTTTCGTTCTATTATATCCCTTTATCTGTATAATAGCCACGGGGTTGGAAATGCGAGAGGCTAACATTTGAAATTTCGCGAGGACATTTGGGATTTGATGGACTTGCGGGAAACATAGGCGAGGGTCGCGTCTCTCGATAATGCGGTAAACACAAAAGGGACAGAACCTGGCGCTATCCCCCAGACCTCAGTGTGCACGCGACGCGCCGCTTATGTGCATCTAACACATTCTTTAGCGGTGAGGCCGGTGAGCGCGGCTATGCGCGGTCTCACCCCATCTCACCCTACTCCGCAGACACGTACCACCAACACACAGGGGGCTGGGGGCCGCACGATGGGTGGCAGTGGCGTTGGCGGTGGCGGTTCGGGGGTGGCGCAACACAAACACGAGTGCAAACTTTGAGCTTCTGTATGCGTGTTGGGAACTCGCCGGACCTGAGAGGGAGCGAGAGAGGAGATGATCGCGAACAGACAGACGAGAGGAAGACAGAGAGGACCGCGCAGGAGGGGGGATGAGAAAGGGAGAAACCGAGTGAGGAAAGGAGAAAGGAAGGGGAGATGAAGGCGAGACAGAGGAGGAAATTGAGAGAGAGAGAGAGAGAGAGAGAGAGAGAGAGAGAGAGAGAGAGAGAGAGGCGGGTATATATATATATAGGAGAGACATAGCACGGGGTGCGGGGGGCACGAGACAGTGGCTATATACATGGGGGGGCGCGAGAGGAGAGCAGCCCGGGAGATCCC
>Ga0157364_1005919_pt1 | contig 12506 bp, 1 predicted proteins | sample AttsexASBM2_FD_111476 | JGI IMG/M metagenome (GOLD analysis project Ga0157364, IMG submission 111476) | Fungus gardens microbial communities from leaf cutter ant in Ribeirão Preto, State of São Paulo, Brazil - Atta sexdens ASBM2 | ecosystem: Host-associated > Fungi > Mycelium > Unclassified ...
AACTTGGTTTCTGAGAATCAGTCTACTGGTTGTGAAAATACAAGTTAAATGAATTTTGTAACAACAGCTACTAATAACTCTGAAATACCAATTCCAGTGTTTTCCAATGTCCTATATATCTAATTATCTTGGTGTTATAATAGAGAGAGACAATATATCAATGAAGATTGTGTCACAAACTTCATTCAGCTTGTATCTCCACAACCAGTGGACTGATTTTTACAAACTGAGTTGTGCTGAAAAGCCCTGAATAAGGGCTATCTGCACATATGTGGGATATACCTCTTACAATCTTATTCTTCATCTTTAGAGATTGTTCCTTTTATTACTCAAACCACCAGAAACTTCAGCTTGAGAAAGACAACATTTTTATTGTTATATAACCTATTTGTATTCTCTATATTACAAACTTTATTCAGCTTGTATCTTCATAACCAGTTGACTAATTCTTACAAACCAAGTTACACTAAAAAGCTCTAAATAAGGGCTATTTTTATATATATGGAATATACAAAGGTAACAACAGGTTATTAAGATATCAAACCATTAGTAATTACAAGTTTCATTAGCTACTATCCCAGGAACAGCTGAACAGATTCACACAATTAAACTTGTATTGAAAAGTGCTTATCAAACTATCTCTGACAATATATAATATATTATATAGTAATCAGTATATATAGAGATACAAGTATATAAATATAGTAATATAATATCAGATTTGTGAATAATAGACTTATTTTTAATTTATTTCTTGTTCTTTTATTTTTATTTTCTATTTTTTCTTTGACTTTATTCTATTTATTTTCACTTTTCTTTATTTTGGACTTAGACAAAGGGTGTGATGTGATATCACACATAATAGTCACATAATCACATAATACAAAAAAGGATATAGAAGATTCTGGAATAAGTAATGTCATATAGCATAGTAATAACATGTTGGCCTTATGGAAAGTATATGTACTTTAGAGTAGATGAGTTGTAGTATGTACATAGACTATGGTCTATAGTATATAAGGTAGACTAACTTGTACTTGGAACTCTATCCAAGTTCTTTTGTGTTACTCAATACAAAAGTTATTTTTATTTTTACTCAAGGACTTAAGTCATAACATATAATTAGTTATCTTCTAAAATTAGCCTAATATCTACTATAACAGATGATAGAAATAACTTGTATACAAATCATCAATCTTTTATATATATATCTATATTTGAGAACTAGATCTCAAACTTAATAATATTAATTATCTTTCATTAATTATTATCTTTGTTTATTATTACCATATACTTTCTATAAGACTAATATGTTGTTGCTATATTATAAATTTCAGAATCTTTTATAACTTTCTCTATATCACATGATCATATGATCTATGATAGTAACATATATGACTACCATATGATAGGTATCATGTATAATATCACATCACACAACTTTGTCTAAGTTTAAGATAAAGAAAATAAATAAAAATTAAGTTTATTATCCACAACTCTAACAGTCAATGAGATAGTACATCCAATTTACCCATAAACCTGCCTGAATAATGATGTAGTATAAAGTTGAATCTTGCTAAGTACAAAGATTACCCTTTTAACTATTATAAAGTACTCTAAATTCCAGTAATCTGAAATTTCTACAGATTTTGCCACACCTTTAAGAAAATGTTATTATTCTTTAAGAGTTTGGATAATTGCCAACATTTTCTTACTATGGATCTTATAATTACATTTGATGGGAGAGAGAAACTTGCTCAAAAATACTACTGAATACCACTTATTATATGTTATAGACTTCTAAGAGAGAACAGCTTCTATTACAAAATCTGAGCTATCTATTTCTATCTGAAATAGAGTAGAGGTATCTGGAGAGATTAGTACAGATGCAGATGTGATAGTTATATTTAGCAAATCAGAAGTATCTTGCTGGTTGGTGGTCAATGTCTAGATACTTGTTACAACTCAAGTCTTAAAGTATAAAAATAAAAGAAAAGTCTTGTATTAGAGTTAATACAAGAGAACTCAATAGAGTTTTTCATACAAAGTATTTACCTTATATACACTAAGTGGGTGGTATGTGCAACTATATTTAACCTATTCTAAAGGCCATGTATAATATATAAGATTAACATATGATAGCTATGTTATATAATATTACTTGTTCTAGAACCCTTTACATTTTTCTCTACATTATGTAACTTGTTACAATAACTGTTACAGATATGATTAAATTGTAATAGTCATATTACTTTCTTGTAACTAAGTTCTAATATGAAAATTAGAAATAAAAATAAAATAAAACTAAGTCTACTATCTTTAACTCTGACAGTACCATTGTTTCTAGTGAGGCCAAAGAAAAAATGTGCTACATTTGAAAAACCACAAATGAATTTCTAATAAAATTTAGTTAAGCTAAGAAATGTTTGCAGATTAGTATAGTTTTTGAAAAATGACTAGTCATAATTTCTGGTCACCTTCACTAGGTCTATCTTAGCTTGATCCTTAGAGACAACTAGGTCTAAATACTTGATATTACTTGATATAATATTTGTCAAATTTGCATTTTTTAGAATGGAGAAAGAACTTATACTTAGCTAAGACTTCCAAAACTCTATAAATATTAGACATGGTTCATATCTCATTATTTGAGGCCTAAAGTAGGTTTTTAGAAGATAGATGAAGAAGTAAATATTATTCAGAATACAGATATTGAATAATCTTCAGCTTTAGCTTATATGATATGTTTCTACTAGTCACACTTGTCACATATTTTGAAAGCCTTTCTTAGAAATCTTGTAGGGAATAAGTTTACTAAAGAATAGTGAGTTGTATCATCACTAACACTAGAAGTGAGTGTCAGTTTTGATTAATTTTCAGAATAAGAGCTTACAGTATAACTACTGGCTTATATAAAGTATTCTATCTAAGATAGTTATCTAGAGAATGGATACCATAAATGAGTTATCCTAGATCTGGATGGTTCTTAAATGTAGAGGTGGAGATCTATAGAGTTGTTGGAAAACTTCAATGAGAATGTTCAAGAAGTAATCAATATGAAATAGAAAGAGTTGATTTGTACCAGAAAAAATTTGGAAGTACAGATGGGCTGGTAGATATTATTCATAGATTGGGATAGATGTTGCTAGACCAGGATGTGACAGTAGACCACTTTGTGGTACTCTTCCAATGTCTTAGTGAAGATAAGGATATTGTCCAAGTATACAATTATGATTCCTTCAGGTATGAGGTTATTGAAAATATTATTTATCATAGTTTAGAAGGTGGCCAGATTATTAGTCATATCAAAGAATATTACCAAAATTTTAAAAAGTCCACAATATAAAATGCTATCTTCTACTTATTTCTAGGCTTGATTTGAATATTGCTAAAATTCTAGTAAACATCTAACTTAGTAAAGTACTTAACTTCTTAAAGTTGTGAAATAAGCTCAAAGATCAGGGAAAGCAGATACTTGTTCTTAATAGTTGTTAGAGTTGAAGATAGTAGACTTTATTTATTTTCATTTTATTTCTCATTTCTATTTTCTTTTCTATTTTTATTTGCTTATTTTGGACTTGGAATTAGTGTGACATTGCAAACTGTTACACAGAAGATCATGAAAGGTTTTAGAACAATAACATCATACCACATGTGTTATGACTTAAATCTTTAAATAAAAACAAAAGACTATTTTTATATTAAGTAATATAAAAGAACTTGATAGAGTTCCAAGTACAAACTAGTCTATCTTATATACCACAAACTGTGGTTTGTGTATATACTACAACTAACCTACTCTAAAGTACACATACTTTCTATAAGACCAATATATTATTGCTATATTATATAACATTATCTATTCCAGAACCTTCTATGACCTTTTCTGTATCACATGATGGTGTGACTATGACTATGACATATGTGACAACCCTCTGACTAGTGCCATATCTCTGTCACATCAGTTTTTCTATCTAAGTCCAAAATAAAGAAAGAGAAAAGAAAACTTAAAATAAAATAAAGAAAAATAAGAAAAATAAAATAAAACCAAAAATAAAATATAATAGAGTTCAGTCCATCATTCACAACTCTGACAACATATTAATGGCACATAGTACACATACTCTTTAAAATAGACTAAGTTTAGTATAATATAGATTATTAGCCTAGTCTATATAAGATAGACACTTTGTACTTGGAACTCCATTGAGTTTTCTTGTGCTAACCCAATATAAGGTTCATCTGTGATTTTAACACTTTGAGACTTAAGTTATAATAATAGTTACTATAAAAGAACTTATTCTTTTAAGATTTTTCTTTTCTATATTTCTCAGCTGATTTATATTCCATAACTCTTTTCAGTATTCATACTCATCTGCTTTTCTATACTCCAGACCCCTTTAAGCTGCATAAAAATATTCTTAACTACCTAAATTTGTTATCTAACTTTCTTTTCTTATATTTGCCTACTCTTCTGTAATATTTTGTAGCCTTTTGTAATCTGCTTATCAGAGTTGAAAATGATGGACTTTATTTATTTTTATTTCTATTTATTTTCTTATTTTCTTGAACTTAAAGTTGGAGGTTAGCATAATGTCACAACTATTATATATCATAATAAAAGATATCATATATTAAGTTATATGAATGATAGTCCCTTTGACCTCTTGTAAATATTAAATTCAATCTGAACAGTAGTCTTTGAGTTAACTGAACAAAAAGTGGTTAAATACAGCAAGAAAAATTATATACCAGTCTAAATTTCCTAGGTTTATAGTATATTCCCTACTCACTTCTAACCACAGACAAACTAGTTTCCAGCCACATAGATAATGAAATAAAGATAAATCACAGAGAAGGAGTAATCTCAAACTTATCATGAACCCCACATCTCTTCACCTACTTAGAGAAAGGAACAATAAAGGAAGCAGTAGAGTATGATAAAACCAGAAAACTAGAGTATAAGAAGCTAAAAGGCAAAATATTTCTAAACTAATTTAAGAAAAAATACAATGGCTTTGTAATGAGTTATTTATATAACAGCCAATTTGATCTAGAAAACATCTAACAAGACTTCACCCTTTAATACAAAAACTGGAGTTAGTATGAAAACAAAATAAACATGGAAAGATAGTTAAAAAATGAACTAACTCTAATAAATAGTCTATTCAAAGATTCACTTTTACAAATAGATACATTTAACTTGTCAATTTTTGCAAGTAGAGAAGGATAAAGAAACAAGATCTATTGTTTTTAACTCAATAGTTAACAGTCTCCACCACAGTATATGTAAAGACTTTGTCCTAATTAGTATCTAGGATCTGATCACTATCATTATATCTTGTAGAAGCTTTTAAGCACCAAGGAACTTTGTGTTGTGGCAACTACTAGTCACAAAGACCAATAGAGATACAATCAATAAATCTCAGAGACAGATATTATTATGGAAATTACAAGAGAACTCAATAAGAAGTCTCTGTTGAATTGTTATCCTATTTATATAAGTTATAGGTGGTCCATGCTACTGATAATTAACCTTACTCTAAAGCCTATGCATCAGTCATAAGTATACCATATATATACTATGAGATAGACATACTATTAACATACTTCTTGATGTCATCCTTTTAGCCCACTCTTGTCTAGTCTAGGCCTATGACCTCACATCATGTTACATGTCATGTGACTACAGTCATGTGCCTTGTCATTGTCTAAAAGAAAAAGAAAAGAAAAGAAAATCAAAAGAAAGGTAATATTGAATCAAGAAAAATAGATAAAAGAAAAAGGAAAAATTTAGTGTTCAAATACATTATAACACTTTGAGTATGAAAGCTCAGTCCACTAAGAGAAAGGAAAGTTAGGAATAGTCTGACTTATTATATTTAGTTAACAAGTTTAACACTAACTAACTCTGATCTAGATGTGCAATATTAATTAGAAATAAATGTATCAAGATTTGTCAAGATAAGTAGGTAAACATTACATTAGACATCCCTGAGGGTAAATACATTTGTGAATAATAAGTAAAAACTAGTAGCTAGCAACTACTTAAGTGAGACTACTAATACTTAACAGTTAGTATAATACTTAAGCCACTAGTAAATACCACTGTGTTATTTTGATAAACTAACACTTTCCTGCAGTAGAGTAGGATGCAAAATCACAAGAAATTACAATGCCTTTCTCTTTAGTGTAGTGGAGTGGTAGCAGGTTATAGTAATTCTTATTATTTATAACAAGGTTGCTTTACTGTATGTCCTACTGGCTTATATCTAGATATTTCTCTCTTTAGTATAACTAGTCATAATTTTTTTCTTTTCTTTTATTTTATTTTATTTTCAGGTATTTTTAAACTAGTATTTTTATTAAAAAGTTTAAGTAATACTAGATATAAGTTATTAACTATCTAAGTTTGTTTTTATTTGTTTTGTTTTGTAGTAAGAGAGAATGTTTTCCAGATAAAGTTTATTTAACTAGTATTTTTAAGGCATATATTTTATCACTATTCAGTTTCAGTAGATCTATATAAAATCTGACTGATAGGTATAACAAAGTTAGTCAAAGTTGTTATAGCTAAATCATAGTATAGATCATGTTTATCCATTAAGTATAATAGTAGGGGTTAGCATAGCTGCCCTCTGAACCATAAATGATAGTTTCCTATCATATGGCTTTCCATCTAGTCATGTAAAACATCTTGCAAGAGCAAGTGTTTTAGTTCCTAAATTAGTATATTCTTCTTAATTCAAAGTGATAAAGTTTACCTGTTCAGTTATATAAATCACAGTTATAAGTCATGGTTACACAATTATATGACATATAGAAGAATATAGAAGGTTATAAAAGAATAATGTCATATCATATGTTAATGGTATGTAATATACATGATCTTTAGAATAGGCTGGAACTTATATAGTATAAACTATCAGTCTAGTATATATAAGATAGATATATTATACTAGAAACTCTATTAAATTCTCTTGTGTCAACTCTAATTTCCTTTCTTGACTTTACTCTATAAGTCTTGAATCATAACACTACTATTATCATCTGCTTATCTACTTTCTATACTCAGAAAGCACTTGTTAAGCACTCTAACTTTCTTCTAATTTGGTTTCTCTATTCTGAAATGATTCTGATTACTTGGGTATTATTATTCCCTGCTTATATAAAGAGAATTCTGACATATTAGAATGGATTTGTTATTATATAGAGTAGTTGTTACCTTCAGAAATTTCCATTCTATTTTCTTAGGATTTTCTGCATATTTTAAGTGTTCTACTCTTTTACCTAGTTGTCCTAACAGTTACTACATTAAGGTTTCTATAATTTTGTACCAACTGGAGAGAACTATTCTTTCTTAATCAAAAATACTAGTATATCCATAGAAGACTTAGAAGAATGAATCTGATCAGTATAGAGATTGTCAAAAAGAAATATGTCAAACTCTACCTACTCTGCAGAAGATAGAAGATATATCTTGGATAACTTGGACTTAGCTCTGAGTATAAGTTCAATTGTATGGTCCTATCTATAGTGGTCTGAGAGTATATCAAAATCTTTCTTAGAAAAAACTACCTTAAAACTCTAAATATAGAAGAGAAGTGCTGTGGTGTCTTTGTCTATAATCTGGTTTTCCCAAAAGACTTTCAAGAAACATTGTAAAGGAGTGGCCACAACATGAAAGTCTAGGTCCAAGGATTGGAAAAGTAGTTGAGTCATGTAAATCTGGTCTTCTAGAGAGAGCTATATTTTTGGAATCATTGTTTAAGATAGGAAAAGAGCCAGAATAGTAAGCATTCAAGGCTTGTGTCTATTTATTATTTACTTTTTGAATATCTCAACAATTAAAGTAATGAGTAGAGCAATATGTTATGAGAATCTCTTGTTAGATGTAGTTCACATCTTATTATCAAAGATTTGATAATAGACTTTCAGAAGTCCAAATGAGTAATTTGCATTATCTGAGTACACAGAGTATAAGAGTCAGAACAATCTTTGACTTCAGCTTATGTGCTATATCTTTACTAGTTGCACTAGTCACATATTTTGCAAGAGATACTCAGAATACAGTTGGAAGACAGGTCTACCAGAAAGTAGAAGATGTATTGTGTTATCACTAACACCAGAAGTTGGTGATAATTTTAGTCAATTTTCAGAATAAGACTTTTATAGTGTAACTACCAGCTTATATACTAAGTATGCTATCCAGGGTAGTTTTCTAGAAATAAAGACTGCCAAGCAAGTTACCATAGTTCTAGTAATCCTCAAATATCTGGGATGAAGATTTATAGAGTTGTTGAGAATTCAATAAGAATATCTGAGGTAGTATGGAAAATGTGATCTACATTAGAAGAGGTCAGAGAGTACAGATGAGAAAGGAGATATTATTAATATGTTGGGATGGATGTGGCCAGATTAAGATATAACTATAACATCTCTCCTTTTTACTAGTAACCTTTGGATTGTACATCTTTAGCTAGGTAAATCCAAGAATCAAATCTTACTTATCTAGACTAGATGCTATAAGCAAAGTCTACTCTGAGTGGGTTTTGTGATAGAGCACAATATTTATCATCTCTGATATCTATCCAGCTTTATTTGGGACACTATCTATATTATACACAGGTACAAACTTTGAGAGCCTGCAAGTATTAAAGTAGTACTTCTCTACAAAACTCTAGTTAATGAAAACTCCAATAGCTCTGGATTTAACCAGTATATATATGGAAAATGATTCAGAAGTATTAGTAGTTTCAAGAGAGATAAGAAGATATAACAAAATACTATAATGTTATAACTTAAGTCCAAGAGTTAGAACAAAAGCACAATTTTGTATTAGAATTAACATAAGAGAACTCAATAAAGTTTCTAGTACAGGTGAGTCTTATTTTATATACTTCTAGAGTGTAGTCTGTGCATGCCTACATCTAGCCTACTCTAAATATTATGAGTTGTGTATATAAGAGTCATCAATGTTATATGATATAATGATATAATTCTTTTAGATCCTTTTATACTTTTTTCTGTGTTATGTAATGTTGGAACTGTGACTGTGATATATGTGACTGACTTGTGACAGTTATATGATGTTACATTACTTTCCTTAGCTAAGCCTAAATAAGAAAAATAGAAATGGAAAAATAAGAGAAAATAAATAGATAGAAAAATAACAAGTTCACTGTTATATCTTTATGTTCTTTACCATGTTCAAGTTTTCTATCAATTGCTCTTATTGCTTAGTAGTTAATTGCCACACATCTAGTCTTATCAGACACTTATGAATAATATAATTCAAATTCCCATGTCTGTAACATTCTTTTGTAGGTATGAAGTAGAGTTTGTGAGTAATATCAATGTTTATGGGGATATCTGGCAAGAGAACTAGTAGTAGTTGTCATTGAAATGTAGAAGTAATAGCTGTTGTTAAGGTATAAGGTTAGCTAAATACTTCAAGTTGGCAAAGTGTAGAGTTATGTAAGTAATGCTGGAGTTATTTATAAGTTAGACTAAAAGGCCTCATTAGCCTGTTAGACTTGGTTTATGTAGTATGTGACTTTGACTAGGCAGTAGGATTAGTGTTCTCAGATTATTATAGTAATAGAGTAGTAATCTAGTTCTGAATTATAGCCTTTAAACCTTGTCTAAAATTGACTACTATGGTCTAAGAATAGATCACTTTGGAAAGATTCTGTTCTATAGCTAAAATAACTAGATGAAGTTCATAAAGTTAGATATAGTTAGCTTTAGAAGAAACCTAAGTCTATTATTTATATGATACACTATTCAGAAAAAAAATTAAGAAAAAAGAATAAGTATTGAAACTTTGGGTTCTAGAGTTTGAACAAAATATAACTGTTATATTAAGTAACACAAGAAAACTTGATAAAGTTTCTAGTATAGACTAATCTATCTTATACACTATAGACTATAGTCTATATACATACTATAACTAACTTATTCTAAAGTCTATGTGTTTTTCATAAGACTAACATGCTGTTGTTATACTTGTCAGAGTTGAAGACAGTAAACTCTATTTATTTTATTTTTCTTTCTTATTTTTATTTTTATTTTATTATTTTAGAATCTAGAATTAGAATTTAGCATAACTATTATAACTGTTACAAGTCTCTTATATGATCATGTGACATATAGAAGGTCCTAAAAGAATAATTTTATATAGTATATTAATAGTATATTAGCCTTATGAAAAGCATATAAACTTTAGGATAATATTATAATCCTAAGCTTAGCTCAGGTTATAACTAAGACAAAGACTTGAGAAAGAATAATCAATGTGTAAGAATATAAAACTATATCTACAACTATATATATCTAATGACCATGAGGAATAGGTTAGATATTCTTAAGAAACCAATAAGAGAGAAATAAGAGAAGTATGATGAAGCTTCTACTACTACATGAGGTGTTAACTAATAAAATATAATAATAATACAAGGCACAGTTATATATGAGTCACAAATGAAATAAATCTCAACACATGTCTAATATAATGTCAGACATGCAAAATCTGGATACTAACTTTTTTATTTAATATTTCTTTTTCATTTTCTTTTAATTTATTTTTCTATTTTGAACTTAGGGTTAGGGTTAGAGGTAACATCATGATTCACACTGTCACACATCAGTCACCTCAGATGACATAGTCACAGTAATAGTCACAAGTTACAAGGTCACAAAGAAGAACATAGAAGAATCTGGAAGAATAATATCATAACAATATATCTTATATATGTTGGCCTTGAGGCAAATATATGGTCTTTAGGGTAGGCTAGAAAAGTAGTAGCATGGACCATCATTGTTTAGTATATAAGATAGATATTCCTATACAGAATTCTCTATTGAGTTCTCTTGTATAACCTTATACAAGGTTTTGCTTATTAACTAACTCTAAGGTCTTCAAGTCATAACATATAAGGTAAACACCTGTAAAACATGAGGTATAGGTCATAGCAATTATAATGTCAGATATGCAAAGTTTGGACTCTAGTTTTTTTATTTAATTTCCTTTTTCTTTTCTTTATTCTTGGATCTAGGGTTAAGGTTAGAGTAATATCACACACCAGTCACATCAGATGACATGGTCACAGTAATTGTCACATTGTCACATTGTCACATAGAACATAGTAAAAGGTTCAAGAATAATAATATCATACAACATGTACAACATATATTGATCTCATGGCTGATATATAGTCTCTAGGGCAGACTAGAAATAGCCAAGCACAGACTATCACTAGTTAGTATATATAGATAGATACATTGTACTAAGAACTTCACTGAGTTTTCTTATATTAACCTAATACAAGGTTTATTTACTTGTCCTACTTTAAGAACTTGAGTTTGTAATATATAACAGATAGGTTAGTAATAGTCTTGTATAGACCAACTAGCTTGTTACAACCTAAGTCTCAAAGTGTTAGAATGAAAAAAGAATCTTTTTTTAGAGTTAACATAAGAGAAATCAATAGAGTTCTAGCTACAAAGTGTCTATCTTATATATACTTGGCTAATAGTCTATGCTATACTAATCTAGCCTACTCTAAAAGAATATATGTATTACATACTATTAATATGTAAGATGATATTATTATTTTAGAATCTTCTATAATGTTCTATGTGATACATAGTTGTGTGACCATGACATGTGACAGATATGTGACAAGTTATAATATTATACTAATCCCTGACCTTAAGCCTAAAAATAAATAGAAAATAAAATAAAATAGAGAAGAAAATAAAAAAAGTTTAAAGTCTACTACCTTCAACTCTGATATAGCTAACATATATAAGATAGACACTCTGTACTGAAAACTCTATCAAATTCTCTTGTATAAATTCTATACAAGATTCCTATAAAGAAACTTGATTCTTTAGCTCTAATACCACTACCTAAGCCTATAAAATCCTTTTATCTCTTACTATATACTACTATCAAAGCCTATAGTATTAGCTTCCCTAACTCCTAGTCTTGCTTTATTACCAAAGCCTATAGTGTTTATTTCTATAACTCTGATCCTTTCTATTACTTCTCATAGAGTTGAAACTTGACCATTGCTCTCACTATTTCTATCTCTTACTCAGAGTGATCTCTTTTCATTTTCAGGCTTATATTCTAAATGTTTTTACCAGAAATACCTCTAATCATACTGTTTTCATTATTTCTCCCTATATTTGGAAGTTTAAAATGTACTTCATAGCTATATAGGATGTTTGTCACCTTACCCTATTTTCTTAGGTTCTCCTGGAAGTAAGTGGTATAATTACAGTATATTATGTCAATAAAGCTTAAGTTTTTCTTGAAGTCTGCAAAATTCTGCAGACCCTCCTAGCTATCCTAACATTTCTTTTGTTGGCTAATCACTAAGTCTTGAGTTATAACAATACTATATAATATTATTCTTTTTAGAATTTTCTACTTTCTTCTCTTATGTTACATATATATGATGTCATATTACACTCTTTATCCAAGTTCAAATAAGGAA
>Ga0157364_1005920_pt1 | contig 12504 bp, 10 predicted proteins | sample AttsexASBM2_FD_111476 | JGI IMG/M metagenome (GOLD analysis project Ga0157364, IMG submission 111476) | Fungus gardens microbial communities from leaf cutter ant in Ribeirão Preto, State of São Paulo, Brazil - Atta sexdens ASBM2 | ecosystem: Host-associated > Fungi > Mycelium > Unclassified ...
CCTTCTCTTGAAATCGATGTCTTTAATAAATGACAGATAAATGAAAATTAATATTTTTCGTATAAACAAATTGTACGCTAAAGTTTTTGGAGTATTTTTTGACATAAAAATGTGCATAATCTGAATACGAATTAATTCAAATTAGCTGTATTTAATATTTCGTTGTTATGAATTTTTCAATATTTTTTCTGTGACGCGAATGGAATAATGTCAAATAATGACAATTATAACATAATCTAAATATTTATACAATTAGCTTAATAATTTTTTGTTATTATTCATTATTCAATATTTTTTTTGTGACAAAGATAGCATACACTGGTAGAAATGTTTCTTAAATTTTATTAACTTTTAAGTTACACAATTTGAATTTAATTTCATGACATTGCATTAAATTTAATGTATTTTTCATACAAATTTATGAAATTTATTGTACTTTTCATAAAATTTTATTAAAAGTACATTAAATTTCATAAATTTAATATACTTTACATGCAAAGGAAGCTCGTGTTTACATTTTTAAGAGTGTAGTGTCTTCAACATATAGTTGTTAAAATATTTGTTAAAATCAGCTTAAGATATTATCTAATAATATCTTAAGCTGATTTTAACAAATATTTTAACAATTAAATAATATTATCTTTCAATATTTTTTTCTATTGTAAGAATGAAATAGTATCTTCGATTTAATAATATTAATAATTTATTCATCTTTCAATATTTTTCTATGTTAGCAAGAACAGCGTCTTCTATATAGAATGGAATAATGCCCTCAACAGAATTTAGAAAAGTAGTCCATGAAATAGAAATGAAAATGTAAATACTTCGCTCAAAATAATCTAGATCAGCATTGCAGACGTTTGTTTCTGTATTTCTGATCTTCTGTAATACAGATTTGCGCTATTTTTAATTATACCGAGACAGACGCGAACAAAGTGACTACTGTGACGCGTTCGCTTTATGTTCCTTCAAGTAAGCCGCCATGCAGTCTGCTATGTCATTCATATCGGGTTTGCGCGAAAAGAAAACATGCATCCTCGCATTTACAGTGACAGAAAGAAGTTGTCGTGGAAAGAAATCATATGATATCCATGTGCTGCCTCATGTATTTTATAAATATATAATTCGACTGATATAACTTCAAAATTAAAGTCCAATGATTAGCGTAATAATCTAAGATAAAATTACACATTACGTTGTCTTCGATCAGACAAAGATGACAGACATCGCATAATGAAAAAAATCATGTTTATCAGTGCTATGAATAATTCAATATGGCTGCCTTCGTTCTGATTAATAAAAATGAAAAGTAAGGCCTGTTTCTTTTTCAGTTAAACTTCCTTCTTGAATTGCATTCTTTCCTCTTTTTCTCTTCACGTTGGAAGAAAAAGAGAAAAGATGAACGATTAAAGGTAAAAATATTGGAAAAAAATAGAAAATTTTTTTTTTTGAGTAAAATAATCAGTAAATACTAATTTTTATCTGAAAGTTTTTTAATCGAATATTTTAATTTTTTGCGCATTTGATAGACATATTATTGATCCATTTTTTGCATTCATCCAAAAGATAACTGTAAACAATCAAAATGTAATAAATTAAATATAAAAAACCTTTTTTTCTGTACGAATAATGAAAGAAGTTTAGCTAATAAGAACAGGCCTCGATCATGTTTTCCAAAATAATTTCGTCGGCGGCTTCAATTAGCCAATTCTATTTTTCGATTATTTAATGTAACGAAGCTCCAAAATTTCGATCGAACGACCAATATAAAATACGTATTTTTTTTTTTATAAATCTTTCATATGATTTTGCCTCCTCTCTTCTAGTGTTTGAAGAGAATAATTGACAATCATGCTTAATGTAAAACTTTGTGTCCATAATACTATACAAAAAGATTGATTTAACTAATATAGAAATATCTAAAAATCCAGCTATAGATACGGATTTGAAAGTATTATAATTTTGTTGGACCATCAAGATAATTATGTAGGACACTCAAACTGCAGGTTTCTAAAAATCAAAACTTTTTGCATATATATAATATATATTTCTGCTAATTACAATATTTTGACAACCCAACAAAATTATTTTCAAATAAGAATCTAGTTAAATTTTAAGATACTCCAAATAATTCTTTCCTTGTAGAAATCATTTCGAGATCTCGGAACAATTTCTAGCATCATGGACAAATTAATATCGAAGATAATGTTCGGTTGTTTTAAAAAGGCTTTCGCGTGTCCTTAATAACTTATTCGAACAAGAGCAACTTGTTGTAAGCATAAGACTAAAATATCTCACGATTACATCGATCGTCGCTATTTCCGCTCGATTATTTCTTGACTTCTGTCCGATGAGATTGCCCTCGTCGGGCACGACTAAAATAACTTATGATCTTACCTAATGGCCATTAATGGCACAAGCTCCCCAGTTCGAGCGTTAGGTTTTTTTGAAACCTCGCTTTGCCGGGTTTCACTGAATACGTACATCATCGGTCTTCGTCATTTCGCCCGATGTTTCTACGCGAAAACAAACGATTAACGAGATTTTCGCAGCCGCGGGGCAAATGTTCGATCGAATCATCCGATCCGGTGAAACGAATGGCAGTAATGACACAGTATCGCGAAAGTCGTTGACGATTGGCTCGTTTAAATTGATCGAGTGTGAAATTCGCTGATTTCTCATATGATCGAAGTTGCCGCTTTAAGTCGTCGCGCGGCAACTTCGCGTCGTTCGAGCCCTATAATAAGCAGTAAGGCAGCGTCTACAATAAAATAAGAGCGCGCTCTAAGTCCTAAGCTGTAAGAAATCAATCAATCACAATTAATGCGAGGAGAATTATGATTAGTTAATTCTTATGGCTTAAGGCTTATCTATTGTTTTATTGTAGACACTGCGTAACAGACATTTAATGCTAAAAAATATGTGATTAGTTACTTATTTTGAATTGTTCAGTTCAATATTCAAAGGAAGTAATTAATCATTACTTTTCAGTATTAATTCTCTAGAGCTGATAACAAAATCTATTTTTGACGTTATATCTGTAAGATCCATTTAATTTATGTTATTTATATTAATTAAAAGTATTAATTAATTTCAAGAAACCAATGACATAATTCATATAAAAAACGTAAAAAATGACATAATTCATATAAAAAACATAAAAAAGAATTAATACTATGATTGATATTCATAATGTTTTTGACTCTAGACTGTTTGAAGAATATTTTAAGATACTAATATAGCTTTGTGATTAGCATTTTAAGATTGTATTTAAGATAGTCTTAAGAACTGACTATGAACGCCGTCCTAACATTGGTATTCATAGTTGGAGCTTATAAGATCGTCTTAAATACAGTTTTAAGATGTCATGAATCAATCAAAGGACTATAGCATCTCAAAACTTACTTACTTAAGACGGTTTTAAAATAAGAATGAATTATGAATACCATCTTCAGTTTTATATTTAAGACCATCTTAAGTACAGTCAAAGAGCTGTATTAGCATCTTAAGATATCAATTAAGATGCCTTAAAATAAGAACGGATTATAAATAAGAATTATCTAAATTGCAAACGTAACATAAAGAAAATTGTTAGACAATTTTGAAAAGAGATTTATAATTGAAATTTATAATTGAATGATTCCAATAATAAACGTCAGATTAAGAAAGTTAAATTGGCCGGTATTAAATTGGATTTCTGTAAGGGAATTATGATAGATGACTTTTTTCCGAGACTGTGGCTAATTTCTTCAAGATTAAAATCCAAATCCCTGCAAAATCTCGTTACGTGAATTCAGCCGCTTTCGTTCCGAGCAATTTTTTTTGTGCAAGATCAAGAATCGATCGCCGACAGGCGGAGATAATCTCGAGGTAGTGTGAAGCGACGAAAAACACACTTCGATTCGACATACTCGAGGTATGTCGAGGAAATCGCTTCGTCAATGGCGGACACCAGGCCGCTCATTGCAGTCGAGACGAGAAACAATCGATGCCGTGCACACGCACACGGACAAGCGCACAGGTGGGTATAATGTCACGTTTCTTTGTTTCAGGAGATTCTCGCGTCACTCGCGTGCCGTGCGTGCGCTGGACGCGTTCGAAACGCGCGCTAACATCGCCGGCTGATCACGTGATACGTTCCCCGTATCGATCGCCGGCTCCAGCCGCTCTGATTGGTCCGGCTGAGCCACGTGACCGCGCGCAACGTCAGTTCGGACTACCGTCTGCTTGTGGTGTCACTGGTATCAGGTCTACACTTGTCAACGCACGTTCGACGGGGGAACAAAGGATCTCAGCGGAGAGAAAGACTACTCTCCGCTCTTCGAGCCTAGTTCGTCTACGTCGCGTCCGTCTTTTCTCGTCTCGCGTCGAGAATTTGCCAGAATTGTCTCCGCTTGTACTCGCGTCGCGTCGTGGTATCCTGGACGCGCTCGATCAGGATTCGCGCACAACGTCACAGTACCAAGAAGTGCGTTCGTGATACGGCGAGACAGGTGTTCTTGACAGCTCGCCGTCGCCGTGACGGCGTCGTCGGCGACCCGCGAAACGCGAGTTCAGCGACGGTGTCATTGAGTACGTAGGGACGAGAAATCGTTGACTCTGTCTCGAAATCATCACGACTCTGGATAGATTCGCCGAGCGATAATAATTTCGCGATCTCCTCTGCGACTTTTCGTATCTCTAATTCTTTCTCTCTCGCACGCGGGAGACTTTCGGACTGAAGACTGCCGCGAATACTTACGTTTCCCTTTCACCGCGCCGCGAATTTCTAACAACACTTTGACTAAATTCGTGTCTCTCCCTTTCCCGTTCCACCCTCTCATCCATCGGTCGTATTCCGCGGCCTGTGCTGCGCGGGCTTAGGACATGTACAGCATGAACTATATCGCCAAGATCATCAGCAATTTCCGTCTCTTCTACAACGAGATCAACGCCGCGACGCTCACCGGCGCGATCGATGTCATCGTCATCGAGCAACCGGACGGCTCCTTCACGTGCTCGCCCTTCCATGTCCGTTTCGGCAAACTCGGCGTACTCCGTTCCAGAGCGAAAGTGGTAAGTCCTCGCATTTGCGCCTATTATCGACAATTTGTCTCTGCGCAAATGAGTACGATAATAAACGATCAGAGGCTGACCTTCGTTGCGTCGTTTGAAAAGAATTATTTATCAATTATATTATATCAATTTTTGGGATAATTATTGAATTATGATTATAATGCTTATTGCAATATTATTTCTTATAATGAAATATTTTGTAAATATAATTTGCTGCATGTAACAATCTGTTGTTAAAAAATAATTTTGTTGTTTTTATTAAAATATTTTTATCATTTGTGTTTTTAAAACCGGATTTTTTAAAAGAAAATCTTACTTCGAAAAAAAAATTTTTATTTTAATTTTATTAAAATAAGAAATAGATATATTAAAAAATTACATTTTTTTATATGTAATTATTAAAACATATGATTATAATAGTTATTATAATATTATTTCTTATAATTAAATATTTTTTAAATGTAATTTACTGCATGTAATAATCTGTTATAAAAAATAATTTTTTATTTTTATTAAATATTTTTATTACTTATACTTTTTAATAGACTGTTTTAAGAAAATTTTATTCTTGAAAAAATATTTTTATTTTTGTTACATTAAAATAAGAAATGAATATTGTATTAAAAAAATTATATTTTTTATATTTAGAAAGATATATATGATTTGAAGGATTTGCAGCCTGCTGCATGTAATACTAGAAATGTTTTTACAGGTGGACATTGAGATAAATGGAGAACCCAGGGAAATTCATATGAAACTTGGAGATTCTGGCGAAGCATTTTTTGTTGAAGAAGTTAGCTCAAATGGATCTCCGACAGACACCGAAATCCCACCGCATTTGGCCTGTTCACCTATACCCGATAATTGTTTCCCACCGCCGAAATTTAATCTGTTGTCAGATTTGCCTCAGGAGCAGAGAGAGAAGATTCTCATAGACTCAGTTCTTTCCATAGAGCGAGAGAAATGGGAGCAGATGTCCGCCTTGCCGCCTGATCAACGGGAGAAGTTTCTGATTGAACAATTCTCTGATCTTCCCGCGGAACATCGTGAGAAATGGCTTCAGATTGCTTCATTGACTGTAGAAGAGCGAGATGAGATGTTCAAGGAAAGTTTCGGCACCATATCTCCAGAGCAGAAGCAGCAGATGATCAGGGAACAGTATTCCGCTTTGAAAACAGAGGACAAAGAGAAATTGTTTAAGGAGAATTTTCCTGAGCTTTCGATCGAACAGAGACAAAATTTCGAGAAAGCTTTATTGAGTGATTGGAAGGAGAAAGAGGAAAAATGGGAGGAGAAACACGACAAGAATGATGACGAAGAGATATTTGATATGGATGCTATCAGTAATGAGCCGAAATCAATGATTTCTTGTCCGAAGTCTTTCGTGGCTGTTACTTCGTCCGAGAGAATTCGTAAGATAAGCGTGGTGAAAAATGATTTTAGGCCGATTACGGATGACCCTCAAAGCATTAATAAAGAAAAATCTAGTGACGAATCAAACTCTTCTTCGAGCAAGAAGAAGGAAGAGAATGTTGATGAGAATAAGAGTAACAATTCGACTAAGAGGAAACGTAAGAGGAAGAGTATTATGAAGAAGAAAGGCTCGCAGAGGAAAACAAGTAATGGCAATACCAGTCAGACAGAATTGAGTGAGACTGATGCAGTTTTTACCGAAGAGTCAATTAGCGAAACGGTAAGTGATATTATTTCAATGAGCATTGTATTTCTTACTGTTATATTTTAGCACACTTATTGATTGAAGATATTTAAGGGTCCTCCTCCAATGGCAGAGGAAGAAACTAATACCGTTGCGGAATCAGCGACATACTCCCAGGACGTAATTGAGAAACGACCTGAAACTGATTTCCACTTCTTTAGTGACTCAGAAGTTACTAAGTATGTAATTTATATTTTTTAATTTATTTATTTTTATTTATTATTAATACATTTATTTATTATTAATACATTAATATATGTGTATTATATTAGTATATGTATATATGTTATTATATTACATTAATATATGTATATTGGATGTATTTATTAATATACTATGTTCAAATGTATGTTCATATGTAATATGTTCAAAAGAAATAAGGACTCCAGACCATGTTCGCCTGTTCAATCGGATACAGAATTTGAAGTACGTAAAATTACGCAAGAGAGTAGTGAGAGGGAAGATGACAAAGGTCATCAGCAGAGTTGGAGATGGGGTGAATTGCCCAGTCCACCTCCAGAGCCGGCGCATATGTCGCATAGGAATTCGTTAAATTCTTTGGCAACTGCTAGTCAGCCAAATAGTTAGTACATGATTTCTATTTACAGTCAACATGTCAAACTACATATATACTGTTCATGATTAATATCTTATTGTACGGTTCTAAATGGAAAACGCTACTACTATCGATCGTTCATGTTTCGAGAAACTAATATGCTTGAATCTGATACATACAATTATAACAAGTCAATGTAATGTCTTGTAAAATTCTCAATCTTTTTTTTCACGAAAAGAAACTAACTCGAATGCTTCATCACTAACTGTTCACTAACCATTCGCTTTTTTAATGGCACAGAAGATGCACAACGATCTATGCTCAGTGGCATGTTCTCCTTTATGAAGAAGACTTCTCGCGTAAGACACAATCCGGAATCGGAAGGAATTTATCTTAGCGATCTTAATGCCGATGAACTGGATCCCGAAGTTGCGGCTTTGTATTTTCCCTCCTCACATCGAGGCCCAACGATGATTAAAGGTATATGGTAAACTAGCTTTTGCTTTTGCATGTTAAATGCAATGCATGGTGCGTCGAAACTAACATGTCAGTAAATGCTCTTCTGATTATCGTATCATAGTCATTAAATAAAACGCATTTTTTAATTTTTTTTAAATTCTTATTTTTTAGAAATAAATATTCTTGAAGTATTTAATATAAATATTTTCAATAATTTATAGGACTATCTTTTTGCTTTTTGAGAAAGAAAATAAAAGAATTGATTTTCAACTTTTTAGTATAATAAGTAAAGATAAATAATAATTAATAAAGTTGTATGCTGTGTAAAGTTCAATTTTCATTGTTTACTCATTTGATTGTGTTTTATTTTGTGTTTTATATTGTTCTACATTTTACGTAAAAAAATATAATATATGTTTTATTATGTTAGATGGAAAAACGGTAGATGAAGAAGATACAGAATCAGGTAACGGACCGAGTTTACCTCAGAGCCCCAACAGTGTTGAGGGAGCTATCGGTGGACCAAAGTCTTTGGATAGCGACTTCGAGGAACCAAAGCATTCTATATTCGATAATAGCATAGAAATAAGTTTATCTCTATGCGGTGGTTTGGACAATGAAAATGGACCATCCAAGGAAGCTTTTAACGAAAATTTACTGCACTTTGAGGACGTTTGTACCGATCCAAAACTATATGAAAATCCGAATTTGGTCGTGAAAATCAACGGGAAATTCTACAATTGGACTACAGCTTGTCGGATAGTACTGACCTATGTTGTTTTCCAAAGACATTTACCGCAAAACGTAATCGAAAATCTATACATGTCGTTGCCGGTACATGAAGATAAGAAACGACAGAGCAGCGATAAGTCCGAGAGTCGTAGTGGATACAGTTCATGGTTCTCTTGGAGGCGTTCCACGCAACCTTCTAAAAAATCGCAGGATACTCAAAGTAAGATTTCTTAAACTTTTGATTTTAATAAAAACTTCTTATCTTACAAATAGTTATACTTATTTTGATAAAATATGACTTCTCTTTATTACAGACGACGAAATTGCTGTGCAAACACCAGATCAATCTGTAGAAGTTAAGACTGTGACAAACGATGAATTACCTTCGGCTAATAGGTAAATCGAAGCTCTCGAGTTTCTGTTTTATATTTTATTTTTTACATTCTTTAATTCTATTACATGTTTTTCAGGGAAATAAAGACTGAGCAAAATACAGATTCGTCAAGCTCAACGGAGATAATGGAAATAATATCTTGTACAAGATTGCCACCTGCATCGAATGAAACTACACTTACAAAGACTGAAAAAACACGTGAGGGAGAAGGCGAAGGATATAGTGGCGGTGAGGATTCTGACAGTAATCACAACGAACCAGCGGGTGTTAAGATACCTGTGGAAAGAAGACCGTATTACGAGTCCACGGAAAAGTATCGTAAAACTCTGCGACTCTCGTCCGAACAGATAGTAAGTATTTTCATGTACTTTTCACAATTGCATAAAATATGAAAAAACGACTGAATTTTAATTTCTTTACAGGCTAGTCTTGATCTAAAGGACGGCGCTAACGAAGTAGTCTTTAGCGTAACCACTGCTTACCAGGGTACGAAACGTTGCAAATGCCATATCTACAAGTGGAAGTGGGACGATAAAATCGTTATTTCTGATATCGATGGCACCATTACGAAATCCGATGTGTTGGGTCACATCCTACCAATAGTAGGCAAGGATTGGGCTCAATCCGGGGTCGCTCAATTATTTACGAAGATAAAAAATAACGGCTACAAACTATTATATCTCTCAGCGAGAGCAATTGGCCAGGCTGGTGGAACTCGGGAATATCTGAGAAACTTGAGACAAGGGGATCTGACGCTGCCAGAAGGCCCGTTACTCTTGAATCCTACGAGTTTGATTCTGGCATTTCATCGCGAAGTGATAGAAAAGAAGCCAGAAGAATTCAAGATATCCTGTCTGAAAGATATTCAGGCATTATTTCCTGAAGGATCTGAGCCATTTTACGCTGGATATGGAAATCGCATAAATGTATGAATAATAAATTCTATTTATCAATTAATTAATTGAAATGAGTGGTAAACTTTTTGTAAAAAATGTATTAATAAATGTACTATGTAGAAAACATTTTATACGTAGGATGTGTGGGCGTATCGAGCAGTAGGCATTCCTATAATGCGGATCTTTACCATAAACCATCGAGGAGAATTGAAGCACGAATTGACACAGACATTCCAATCTTCGTAAGTATTATGTCATATTATTATGTCGTTTATTAAACTAATATTTCTTTTCTGTGGAGGAATATATAATAGCAGAATAAAGATATTATATGTCTATTTCATTGTTGTACATGATAATAACTTAATCATTATTTTATTTTTTTATACTTTTAACGCATATAACATCTTCTTGTGTTTTACAGCATTTCTTCTTATTAATGCAATTCTTTAAATGCTATACTTTGTATTAAGCTTATGGCACGCGATACATTTTTTCTTGCTGGATTGCTTGTGTTTTAAAAATTACTAGAACTGCACATAGAACGTAGAATTTCTAATAATAATTTCTAGTAATTTACTAAAATGCAAGCAATTCAACAGCAAAAAATGTCCTATGCCGTAAGTTTTAGTCTCGAGTAATGTAACTTGTCTAACTAATCTTAAAGTAGTATTATTTTCAGATGGGATATGCAACTAGTAGTAGCTAATTACAATTTGTATATAGTACATTTAATATTATTGCTTGTCTTAATTAATTTTTGTGTTTAATACTTACTAATTTTTATGTTTAATACTTACTGACGGCTCTTACTTTTATGCTCAAAATTATTTCTTTTAAATAATTACTAATGATTTAAAATTGTTAATAATTATTAATAACGAGATGCCACCTTTCCTACTAAACTGTGAAAGGATTTGAGCAAAAATGAAGTTATTGGTTGAAAAGAAATAGAAATACAAATTTTCAGAGGGTGTTGATAGGTCGGATATTTCTGTGATTACAGTTATGCGCGTCAGTGCAATATCGTCAATGACGTGTTCCCGCCACAACCTATGCCAAACGTCTACTGATAGCACAACCATAAATTTTAATAATATTGATTTAATTAATTAATTGAAGTATTATATATTAATATGCCAATGGCATATCCGGCATTAATGCATTGTTGAATTATGTTTGAGATATTGCCATACATAATTGCGCTACATTTTGTGATAATTGACATAGTACAAAATTAAAATATATTTTATATATGCTGTGAGTACACTGAGAACACACGAGTGATATAACAAACAATCAGGGAAACTCGTTTCCAATTATAAATATTTAAATTACATGTTAAATGTAACCATAATTTGCTTATATTTTGGTTGTGTGCGACAACTTCTATCTTCTTATGATTTATAGGGTAAGCCCTTGTTTTGTACACATTTGCTTTTTTATCATCGCTTGATATGCTTTTATTTCTAGCCATCCTAACATCTCGTCATTGGGGATATTTTGGTACATTTTCCACTTGTTTCGGGCAATAATGAGGAAGAGATAGTATTAATATAATTTGTCACTCATAACTGTTTTCAGATATTATCGTGAATGTATAAGTGAAGGAAATGTTCATCGTGTCTGTCAAATTCATTTTATTTTTTTATTTGCTTATCGCTCATAATTTTTCAACCAAGCACTTCACGATCGCTCTCGCATAAATTGATTCTGCATTCAGACATTAATGATATTAATGATTCTTATAAAAGTTAGTTATAAACTGTATATAAATACGCTCTCATTATTTATATCAATTTTTTTTACAATTAATCATAACATTACGATTTTCATGTCCGTGTGGTTTTTCTACTCGCAATTTATTATATGCTTATTATATGTTTCTCAATTTAATCTGGATTTCTTGTGTTGTATGAACTTTATATTCTAATCCAACTTATTTAATGTGTATGTGTGTATACATATACACATATTGCTACAAATTTGTTTCATACATCAAGAAATATTAAAAAGATCGAGATTGATAAAATTCATTATATTTATATCTTTAGTTCACGTGAATTCATTTTATGTAAACGAGTACTATAATATAGATGGCAATTAAACATTCATTTTTCAGCCATACTATTGGCACAAGGATATGAACTTGTTTTGTTGTGTGCTTTGCAATTTTTGTTTATTCTCTGATTACAGATATTCGAACATGAGCTTCATCGTCGACCAAGTATTTCCAGCACGGCGAGAAGACGCAACCGATGAATTTAGTAATTTTGCGTACTGGCGAGATCCGATACCTGAAGTACCGAAACTCGAGGAGCTTTATACTCAAGCTCTAATTACTTAAGAAACTGTCTTTGTTCTATAACCGTCATTTGCTTGGACTATGAACGATGATTATCATATTTAACTAACTTTTATACTTTGTGCGTTGATCGTAGTGACTTTGACTGGTGTGATTGTCTAATGTAATACATCAGGAAAAGTTAATGTGAGCATTTAATGCTTTTTTTCATATTGGATTTGTTATTTAAATATTAAATAATTTGTGAAAAGATCTAGAAGAGAGATCACTTATATATGTATAAACATATATATATATATATATATATATATATATATATATATAATATATATAAATTTAATATATTTTTTTTTTATATATATATATACATTTTTATTTTTTATATATATA
>Ga0157364_1005921_pt1 | contig 12501 bp, 3 predicted proteins | sample AttsexASBM2_FD_111476 | JGI IMG/M metagenome (GOLD analysis project Ga0157364, IMG submission 111476) | Fungus gardens microbial communities from leaf cutter ant in Ribeirão Preto, State of São Paulo, Brazil - Atta sexdens ASBM2 | ecosystem: Host-associated > Fungi > Mycelium > Unclassified ...
ATATTACAAATAATTTTCTTTATTACATATGAAGTTATTTGATAAATAAACGATTTTATATAATATTACACAATGATTTCTCGTGCATATGTAATTATTGGATTATACGGGATTATACAGAAGGATTTCTATAAATTTTATAATGATTTCGGGGACATTGTGTCCCACGATTACATTAAGTAATTATCCTCTCGTGACAATATACATATATTCATTAAATTGTATAAAAACTAGAAAAGTGACTGAGATTTAGTTATTTTTAAAAAAATAAATTGTTTTTATAGCGTTTAATAACGCTTTCGAGGTTCACAGGCATTTTTTTTCAAAAAAAGCTACGCCGCTTGTGAATTATTTTCGTGAACATTGCAATTCGTTTCAAGACGAGAAGTCCCTCGATATTAAATCAATATCGTAAGTTGCTTCTCATTCTGATGAATTGCAATGTTCACGAAACATTGGCATTTAGCAATTTATCCTTCAAAATATTATTATATTTTTATTATCTACGTACTTTTCATTTTCCGTTTTATACGAAAAAATTAATCTACTTCTCTAATTGTTCCAAATTCAAGAATATTTCTTGTATTAATTATTTTATTTATATATTTTTCTATTTACTAAAAAGTAAATTTAAGTCTCTTGCAGAATTTTAAAAAGAAGATTTCTAGATGATTGCATGATGCTCAACATTTTAAACTTTCGCACAGAGAAAACTTGAAGAGATCAACGATAATCGAGATCGCGCGAGATCTTACCATAAGTATTTATGCGTGAATATTGTTACATAAGTCCCGCTATTAGTTCTGCGATAATCATATCGCGTTCATCACCTTTTGAGATAGCACTTCGAGATTTTTCCGTGGTGCGACGTCCATTCTTATATAATCGCAGCATGTAGAATTGTTGTACGCCGAAGAACAAAACACAAATATTGAATAACTATTGAAGGAAAGTTCTCACAATGTACATGAACATAGATGTAATTAAATACTATACTGTTGTAGAAACAATTAAAAAGAAAATAAGTAGAAGCCGATACACAGCGGAAGCAATTTAAAAAAATGATATTTACCTAAGAGGTGATTGGTCAAAAATTCAGGTGCAGAATTTCTAAGTTGATGTTTTGATATAGAGAAACAGTGATTTAGAAAACTATTCAGATTTTGACACATACTATAATTTATGAAAAATTGCATAGCACATCGAAACAAAATTACTACACAAATACTGTAATAATAGTCCTGTTAGTAACAGTTGCTGACTGATTTATTTGAGGAAAACTTTATTATCGCTGCACTTTGTTGCGTTTAAGAAAAAGGAAATCATTTCCCACGCGATGAGGTTGGAATTCCGCGCGACAATTATTTGTCACCAAAAGGAAGATCTGTCGCTTTTTGTTACTGTCGCGACGTGAAAACGCATATGAGAAAGTTGTTATGCTACATTACGTAGTGTTTGACAATGCTGAGACTTTAACGCAAAGTTTACGCATTGTCGGAATCGTTTACGTTTGGCGGAAGATAAGCACACGCAATTAGCTCGCGTTATTAGATAATGTCACTTTCACGCTGACGCGATCCGATATTTCACGGTAAATTCGTCATTATCCAGATTTTTTTCGCATAAAATTTTTTTTTTTTAGGTAAGATTGTTTACTATTATACTTATTTTTAAGATAATAAATAGAAAGTAAAGGCTTATAAGTATAGTTTATATAAATCAAAAGTAATATATAAGGAACACAGTTTCTAAATTAAGCAGAATTTGATTTTTAAAAAAGCATAAAAAGGTTATATAAACAATAATCAACTATTGCTTTAAACAATAATCAACATTTATTAATCGATACATTAGATTATATTTGGTTTTTACGCTTCTTATTTATCACTTTTAGAAATAAAAATAAAAAGGTCTCTTAAATTTCTTACTCTTAATGTACAATAATTATTTAATTTCTTAATTTCTTAATTTCTTTAATTTAATAACTTTTTTATTTTTTTGATGAAACCGTTGCTTGTTTTAATCATAAAATAATAATGAAAATTACTTTATATAAATTAACAAATATATATACAGTTACGGGAAAAATTTGCAATTTAATGATGATTATTTAAGAGAAAAAGGAGCAAGATTTTTGATCGTGATTGGAAAATATTGTCTATGATAACAGGTGTGCACGACTAGTGAATATACGCCAGTCTTGCTCAATAAAACGCCGTGTGAATGATTGCGAGAGGCGTGCACGCAATTCATTTCACCAGTGCGAATTCCAGCGCTTGGTTTTTCACCAATCTGAACCACACCTTTTCATCCTTTAAGTCGGACATGTCACGACAATGTCTCCTTGGTTACTCCCGCGATCGCTCTTTTGCAGACTCCGTATCACCGTCTTTCACAATTGCTTCTAGACACTTGAACACAAAATTTGCAATTAGCAGTCCAACAGAACAGTATCAGAAACGCGCTATTGTAATAAGTATTTTAATTTTAAAACTTGATAAATAATTTATAAGAAATTTATATTTATTAAATTATTGTAATTTAAATTAAATTTATATATCTTCAATTATTGATTTGGCCGAAAGAAAATTATGTGATTACCTTTGTGCCAAAATTGAATTTTATTTCATTTTTTAATGAAAAATAAATTTTTAATGCAATAATTTTAACTCAAATTTAATCTCTTGAATTAAATAAAGTAAATTTAAATTTTTAAAATTATTTCTTAGATATAAGTTAAAAATTAAATAAGTGGGCAAATACATAAATAATAGTTTAAATTTAAATTAATTGAGAAATATTGTGTGTAGAAAATAAAACGCAGAATTCGGATGAGCTTTGAAGTTGATTTGTATGAAATAAAATCGGCAGAACTCTATTTAGCCTCTGGCTAAAGTTGTCCCTGATGCCTATATGTATTAGACACTTGTATGCGTGCGTATATGTTAATGTACATGCAAAGCCCGTATACGTGATATATGTGCTGTCTTGTTGCAAAATTTAGTGACGGTAAATAAAATTTCACTTTGGCGTCAGGATTTTTTGTCTGTAATTATTATGGTTCATTTCGTCTCTCGTTCGCGATCTTTCTCGTGTTCTGTAGCCCGACGGGGTCTTTATTTTTCGATACGTAGACACTTAGACCTTCCTGTTTTACTGCGGGTGCAGCGCGAAAGTCTTCTCGCGCGGCGAAACTTTTATATATGCATGAAGCGTGTATAAAGTTTAATTGTTCGCGGTGTAATGATGAGTCACGTTTCTGCCATCCGACTCGATAAGTTAATGCGGAATATTGTAATTGCTTCCCAATGGATCGGGTTTCAACGTGACAGATAGAGAATATACTTAAAATATCTCACGTCGTAGTTGCTAGTCATAATAGGCAAATCGTGCAATTAAATTTTATCGTGAAGAAAGTTAGTAGAAACATATCCTGGATTTCCATTTGCAAAGTACATATGCACGTTTTATAAACTTATATATACGTAAATGTGACTGAAAAAACCGTGAAAGGAATTGTATTATCTTTTTGTATATCTTTTTATTACCTGTTTATTTAGATTACGTACAGAGCACTGTTATTTTCTGGACAGATCTAGAATATTGGATATGTTAACAGAAATTTTCAATCAATATTTATAGAAATCTAAAAGAGTCAAATATTAAATATTATAATTTCTTTATTTATAATTTTATTTTTTATTCTCACATGAAAAGAACAATTATGCTGAAGTATTCAAAAATTTAGTTAGATACAAATCTGAAAATATATGTAATTTTATTGATACAGTGTAAAATAATTACGTAGGATACTATATATTTAAGTTGGTAGAATACAAAATATTTTTTGCAGCAGTGCCGTTATGCTTAAACGTCTTACAAGAAAATAAATCTTCAATCAAACTTCAATTGAACTTCAGCATGATGAATCTAAATGAATACACAATTTATTTTCGATGTAAATTCATCATATTGAAGGAGATTGAAATCCGTAAAGAATTCTCTGTGTTCTCTTCTTATTAGATAATTATTTTAATAGTCTAAGAAAATTAACAACTATACAGCTGCGTTAAGCTCGAATGATCTGTTAAAAGAGACGAGGATGCAGACCGTTTTCTCGTTGCTCTTATTTTACCATTTTATCTCATCTTTTGCGTACGAAAAATGATCGAGTTCTAATTACTCCCGGAGATAGGCTCGTATATTTCGTTTGGTTGTGCTGGAGCGTTGCCGCTTCGCCCCGTCTCCATCATGTGTAACACTTTTGTAGACTGCTCGTATGTTGCATGCGCACGTAAAGCCTCGTGCATGGTGGGCCATATCGATTAAAGTTATTGAATATCATTACTCGAATTTATTATTGCTGCTGGCATGACAAACGCTCGCTAGTAAGGGATAGAGGAAGAGAAGAGAAGAGAAAGAGAGAGAGAGAGAGAGAGAGAGAGAGAGAGAGAGAACGGTGTACATATTCTTCTTGTCTTTCTCAAGTCTAGATGAACGATTCTGTATCGGGAACCTTCTCTTCTCTCAACTTTATTTTTTTTCTCTTTGATTTGTTACCGTGCTTCTCGTTATTAAATCGGATCTCGATCTATTCTCGTACGCATTGAAATTATTTCTCGCCGTAAAATTTCTCGATGTAATTTGAAACAACCAAAAATCTTTTCTAAGGATTACATCCTTATTCGAATAATTTTCCACGTGAATTCGTAATTACATATTCTGTCAAAAATATTTTTACCTTTAGTGATTTTAATATTGAAGATTGATCTAATTATATAATTATGACAAGATAATGAAGAAGAAAAATGATACAGATAATAATGATGATAACGATGTGTTAGATATAACTCGAAAATTTTACAGTTTAATAATAATAACGATGCAAAAGCATCAAGATTCATATACGTGTTTATACTTGCTCGATGCAATTATTATCCAGTCGCTGGATATATGGCAGACTCGTCGATGTTATAAACGCCACGGCGATGTCGTAACATGCATTGTAACCTGTCTTTATCAATGGGCGTGTGTGTCGTGCGGGCAGGTACAAATGTAGGTTAAACGCGATGCACGATGATTAATGCGTATCCTGCGTAATCGGATGGCCTATTGCGACGGATGTCGCGTCGTCACGGTCTGTGATAAATTATCGAACGCGTCTCCTGACGGTGCGTTACGCGCGTCGCTGCCGAGTTTTACTTTTTCGCGGTTGAATCTATCGATATGTATTATATGTATTATATGGATTGCTGATATTTCAGTTCCCGCTTCACAAGAACTCTGTCATTCAATTCAATTAGAGATCCGTTATTTTATAAAGAAAATTTTCTGAAGTATGTCACACGCATTTGTTGGACTATCGAAATAATTACGTAGAAAATTTGAAGTATGAAAAGCAATGCCACAAAGATATTTTAGTAATCAGTTTGGGCGACTTACGTAATTAATTTGCTAGTCCAACAAAATTATTTTCTGATCTGCATCTAATTAAATTTTTAGATATTTTAGCAAAACCATCCTTTCCGTAAAGACCATTTTTCTTTTAGGAGACACAGTTAAATGTTCTATCTTTTCTTGGTATTCAATAAATAATAAAAATAGAACACTTGTATCGACTATACCTTCTAAAAGGAAAGTAGCTTTACTATCGTCTTGCGTGATAGTAAGCTATTATAATACACTATTATAATAAAATTTTCTTGTAAAATGTCGAATGTTTATAAACTTGGCAATGCTAATCAGCAAATCATATATTTATATCAGTGATTGAATCGCGTCGAATCGATTTCCGAAGCCGATGCGCGTAAACGCCGGATTATCATAACATTCCTCGGTTGAGTTCTTGATTTAATCAAGATCCACGAAAGATCGCGCGTAAAAGGGGAAAGGTGATCGCCGGACATTAAAGGCTTTTTTTTACGCCGATCTAACGACTCCGTTGGATAGTCGAATGGGAAGAATGGTCGTCATAAATTACAGCTGTTGGTTTCTAACGAAGGTGTGTTAACCCACCTACCTACTAGAGGTGAATTGCGAGAGAGACAATCCTCCGCAGCAGGCATAGCCGCTCGCAAAAGCCGCGTTTCTTCGCTTCGCTCCGACGTGAGCGCGTGTTTACGATTCCCTTTCACCTAACGGTTCTCATGCCGATATTCACTGGGGGGAAGAAAGGTCTCGCAATCGAGGAAAAGCGAAATCCACTTCGTTTATTCTTTTCCCTTCCCCTCGTTTCTCTTCCAAATGATGAATGATCGCTCTTTAGTCGCGCGACTGCGTCGACGAGGCGCTGTTATTAACGGATAATCAATTCATATCGCGTTTTACTTGCCTCGCGAATCATAAACACGCGTTTCCTAATAAGTCCTATGCAAAATTGTCAGATAATAATGATTATTCGAGTTTAATTATATTTCTAAAATAAAATTTTACACGCATTGTAATAAAAAATCTAAATTCCTGATTTTAAATATAATGAATTTAAAATTAGGAAATCTAAAATTAGGAAAATTAGGAATTCTGAACGAGAATTCTAATTTTAACGTGAGAATTAATTAAACGATGAATATATGTATAAATCTAAATAAATTTCTGATTTTAAATATAATGAATTTTAAATTAGGAACTCTGAACGAGAATTCTATTTTTAACGTGAGAATGAATTGTGTATATTTAATTATGATATTTCTAAAATAAAATTTTATTGCCGCAAGTAAGAAATGCTTAATAAATTCTAATTTTAAATTCTAGATGAATTCTAATTTGAACGAAAGAATTAAATATTAAAATAGTTATTTTATTTGATATGTATCTATAACGTTGTCTTCGCTCATTATGATTGTAGCGCGATTAGATTCTACGTGTTTTCCTCGACAAAAATTACGTACGTCACATCTCTCCTATTTGATAGCGAGAAAAGTGTTCGAATAGACTATTCTTCGCGAGATCGTTGCGGTGAATAAAGTCACCGTCACAAGACTTTACACCCGTGTCGTGCCGCTAGTTAGAGCAGGTTATGGTTTGTGCACAGGATCTTCCACAGTGCGGTGAAAGTCTCCTCGAGATGCAACTCGCGGAAGCTTCGACTGAGTGCAAGGTTGTAAAATCGTTATCCCGACGATTCGTTGGCAGTCCTGGCTCGTAGCTACCGTACAGTAAGATTAGATACAGCATAAAATCGTATGAGTTCAAGGAACTTACGATTTCATTTGTTCTTCTTTTCTCGGCAGAAATTTTAGAATATTTCAGAATTCACACGAAGAATTCTAGAAAAGATATAGGCAGTTTTGAAAAATACTCCAATTTGTATACAAAATTTGAAAAATGTTTTATAAAGTTATAAAAATTATTTGAATTATAGAAATTTTTGGATTTTACATTAGCATTCTGAAAAATTATAATATATAAAAAATTTTTAGAAAATTTTTCACCAGGGATAGTTCGACAAAATATAATTTTTTTCTCTCTGAAATGCCAATATAAGTATACTGAAGATTTTTTCGTGTTGAATATGATATGTCGTTATCAGAATTTATAATACACAGATTTTGAGTAAATTGAAGTAAAATGAACTAAAAATGAGCTAAACATACATTAGATATGTACTATGATACTTCAAAAAGAATTTAGTATTAAATTGTGTAATTTAATTTTTAGATGTATTATCGAAACATTTAACAGAATATTCTTTGAAACTGTTTTGTTTGTGAAGAATTTAATGTTAATTAAAATAAATATATCTATAAGTTTAAAATAAGTTTCTCACTGCATCACTGCTACCGCACTAGCGATTAGCAGCAAGAAATCGTGCAAAAATCGCCACTCGTAATTACCGGTTGGTAGATATCATAAAGTAAACATACGATGCAGGTGCACAGTGTAGGTAATGGCCTCTGACGATTGCGGCAGAAACATATATTTCGAATTCCCGCTCGTATTTCTTTCCCTTCGATCGATCCCTCAGGAACAATAGACATAAATTCTGTTATTTTTCCCGGCGAGAGAGAATTAAAACGATTGCAGGATTTACAATATAAATCGCAACGTTAAATATTACTCACAATGCAATATTTCTGCGAAAAGAGAGATATCGATAAAGAATGAATTAATCAACAAAGTATCTAAAGTATCTAAAAATTTAGCTAAATTTCTACAAAATTTTGTTTGATCAAAATAATTATGTAGAACGCTCAAGCTAAAATGTCAAAACTTTTTGCAGCATTCTATTATGTTTGAGTGCGTGCTACATATTTTGATAACTCATAAATAAAATTATTTTCAGATTTGTATCTAATTTGTATCTAAATTTTTAGATATTTTAATAAAATCGTTTTTTGTATTAAAAATCGTTTGTATTAAAAAACAAATTATGCAGCGAAACGTTACAATGTTGCGATATTTTGATCAGCTTTGACTTTTGATAAATATTCACATGAAATGAATTTTTCATGAGAAGAGTATACAGTTTTTTTTGTCTTTTTATAGCAATTCTTTAGATTATCTTGAAGATTTCATCCAATTGTTATAGAACGTTCGATATCACAGTTATAATGTTATTATTAATGATTATGAGTCGTTATAGTTGATACGAAGGAGATTTTTATTATCGACAACGCGAATATTTTGATATTTCCTTTTTGGACGTTTTGCAGCAAATTTTTCTCATTAAGCATCTGGCTGATTGTTACGAGCTGTTAAATAAATCTTTCTCGCGATCTTTTACGAAGAGTCGGCGTGAAACGATTGCTCGATCACGCTCGTTCACGAATTCCAAGGATTTTTCGTTATTTCCCTGCTCCATAAAAAAAAATAAAAATGCTCGATAAAAATGCTTATAAAAATCAATCGAATCGAATTTATTCGTGTCGATATAACGTGAAGGTAGCAATTACGTACGTTGGATCATCGGCGTTCCGTAATGAGATTTTTTGATTAGGTACACTACTTTTACGTTCCTCCTTTTTCCTACACTCGCAAAGCACACGTTTCTCGAATCTACATGCGATATTATTTTATCGAATTTTTTTCACTCGCGCACGTAAATTGCGCGCCGGAATTTTTGTCGACGTGCACAGAAGATTGCACGATATTAATTTCAAATGAGTTTAAGCATTTCTCAAATGGCGTTGTTTTACGCGCAGAAATCTTACCAGACACGCAAGGATAATTACTACTCTTATAAGCAAGCAATTACATACATATACAAGAGCATATCTATTTAAAATGATTCAGTCTCTTAAAGAAGGATAAAATTAAAATATAATGTTTATATAAAAAGAAAATGTTAGAAAAAAATATATTTTTGCTAAATTTATTTTTCAAACTTTATAATATACACTTTAAAACGTTTATAATAAAACCTATGGCTATTATATTATTATTTACATATTTTCAATTTTATTACTTGTCGATTTGCACGAGAGAATTTCTCGATGTCCGCCAGTATAAAAAATATTTTATGGATACAATCAGTGGCACAAGAACATTGTTCTGCCTTATTAAGTAAATGCAGTGAATGTAAAATGTACTTTCAAAATATAATATAATTTAATTTTTTTTAAATATACTCTGCTTTAAAAAACAGCGTTGACAACGACTTGTGTTAAAATCAAATCTTATTAAAGATCTCTTTGTGTTGAATTTTTAATATGCCAGAGTGTTAATTTAATATAATATGATTATATTATTTAAATGTTTTGTGTTTAAATTAATATTTAATTTTAGTTAATTAATATTTATTTTTTAGTGTTAAATATAACTTATGAGTAAACAAATAACATAATGTAATTTTAAAATTATTGTTTACTCATAATTACATTTAAAATAAATAAATAAAAAAATGAACGTGCCAATTTCACTCTTATAAATATTAATTTTATTGAAGAGACATCGCTTCCACAATTTGTTTTCAATAGATATATGTTTGTGTTACTTTCTAACATATACATTTTATAAATTAACACAAAAATTTGAGTGGATCTTTTGAGATCATGAAATGAAACAAAATGTGTTAAGCTTATTGTTAAGCTTAACACAAATTTTCCAATTGTATACCTCTGTATATAGACGATAAGCCATGTCAATATATCGACATTATCGTATCGGTGCGTAAAATATTTGACGGCACAATGAGAAAACGGCGGCGGCTTGCAGAAGGCATCTCATGCGGCGAATCACGACGGTATACCGTGTTATTTACGCAACATACTTTAGGATCCTATGTGTAAAATACCACGCGCGGATCCGTTTGCTCTGTTGCTCTCGAACGAGCCGAAGAATATTCTTCCTTATGTCGATGTTGTTCGTAAACAACTCGATATATCGCCCGCTCGCAAAGTCCGACTGATCATCCCGATGATTTTTAATCGTTTGCAGTTGCGCACGCAGCGTGAACCTAATCATCCGCTGCAATTAATTCGCTGCTAATAGTGCCCGCCGCTCTCACGTGGACGACGTTTTTCTTGTTTCGCAAGAGCTCTTTAATGCACTCATGTGTTTGTTTCTCTCTCTCTCTCTCTCTCTCTCTCTCTCTCTCTCTCTCTCTCTCTCTGTCTGCCTAGGGAATACGCAATATTCGCGATAATTATTGTGAGACAATTGTTGAATTTATGTTTTAAAATATTGTAAATAATTATCGCGAAAAATATTACTTTAGCTAGGATTCGAATCTCTCTTCTTTATTATTTATATTATATATTATTTGTATATTATTTGTTCATTTATTGATACATTGTGTTATATTGATATTAAGAAACATTGAATATCGATTTAACACACAATATTCAAATAACAATCATGTTAAATTGACATTTGAATTGTTAAAAATTCAATACCAAATTTTAACAATGATTTGAGTGAACCGATTTTAATATAAATACAAAATATTTTTTACCGTGCGTGCATAATCATTTTATTATTTATCGCTTAAACAAATATATAAAATGAGATTCGAAAGAATCTATCAGTGAAAAATGTAAAAAAGCCCTACATCAGCTGTTCGGATGCACAGAAAATTCTTTATTTTCGTGTGAATGTAACAAAACGAATAAAATATCTGTTTCAACCCTTCAATTCGGGTCCTTATCAATATAAAATATAAATGGAAATTACATAATTAACGTAAATTCCAAGCTGATGATTCTCGATAATTTAGTTCGTTCAGACAAATGATTTTAATAATTTTCTAATTTTTCGTTTTCATGTTTCTTTTGAATGACTACATCAAATCTGACAATCTGATGAGCGATGTGATTCTACTCAGTGACGTAATGTATATGAATTCGGTTTTACTTTATGTAAGTTTTTTTTATTATTATTGTAAGTTTTTTATATTATTTTTGTATAAATAAATATTTTTGATAATCATTGGACTATTCATTACATAGCTAATTTGGCATTTGGATAAAGAAGAACGAACTAAAGTGTCGGGAATCATCAACTTGGAATTTACGTTAATTATGTAATTTCGATTTTTTTATATTTTATTTATATTGATAAGGATCTGAATTGAAGAATTGAAACGTATATTTTATTCGTTTTATTATATTCACACGAAAATAAAGAATTTTCTGTGCATCCGAACAGCTGATATGAGCTCTGATGGACTCTTTTATACTTTTTACTGATCTATCACTTAGCATTCATATTGACACAATCCATTGTTCTTACTTGTCTAAAAATAATTTTGACAGATCTAAAAATAATTTTGATAAAATAATTATGTAGAATTTTTAATCGTAGGTGATAAAAATGGCTGCAAAAAATTTTAATATTCTAACAACCAGTGACTTGATTTTCTATATAATTTATTTGATAATCTAGTAAAATTATTTTTAGATTTATATATCTAGCTACATTTTTAGATATTAGTAAAATCGTTTTTCTCGTGCGTTTTTCGCCCTTAATCCTTTACAACGTGACGATCAGCTATCAAATGATCCTCAACGATCCTCTGACGATGTTTGTTATTTTCTTCTTGCATAACGACGATTATGCTTTTACACTGCGATTATTTCCCTTATCGGCGCGTAAACAATTATAACCGATGGGATTATTTCCCATTTACGCACGACTTAATCAAGACGTAGAATCGACAATAATATCGTGTGTTATATCGAACAAAAACAAGTTGAATATAAATTGAGAAATTATTGAACAATTTTTTAAATCATAATGAATTTTCCTTCGATTATCATTTATTCATTGATTTGATATACCTTTCTTTTATTCACACTCAGAGTAAAAGAGAGTGGTAGCAATTATCATAATTTTATAAGCATAATTTTATAGTTATTACAACATCTGTAAAAAAATGTAAGGAATTCCAGATTCGAATTCTAGCTAGAATGATATTTTTCGCGATAAATTCTTTACAGTGTTTTAATATATTAATATCAGTATATGTATTATTAAATTACGTAGTAATTTAATTTATGATATTACATATTTTAAGTTTCAATTTAGGCAAATAATCGATGCGCAAATTGCTTAGAAATTGTAAGA
>Ga0157364_1005922_pt1 | contig 12501 bp, 8 predicted proteins | sample AttsexASBM2_FD_111476 | JGI IMG/M metagenome (GOLD analysis project Ga0157364, IMG submission 111476) | Fungus gardens microbial communities from leaf cutter ant in Ribeirão Preto, State of São Paulo, Brazil - Atta sexdens ASBM2 | ecosystem: Host-associated > Fungi > Mycelium > Unclassified ...
AATTTATTAACGCTGTAACATATAATTAAAACAAAAAAATAAAAGTTCTAATCAAAATAGCGTTTAATTACAAACATGGATTATTTGCCAAATAGGTGTTGGCGGTGGATGATTCGTTTCCTCCGCGCACCGGCACAACGACTCTTCAAGTTAATGTATTGGATGCAAATGATCATACGCCCAGCTTTGAGGGACCGGAATACGACGCGTCAATACGTGAAGGTGTTCCCGTAGGTTCCACGGTGATTACGGTTAAGGCTACTGATCAAGATACTGGAAGAAATGCCGAAGTGGAGTACTCTATCGTCTCTATCACAGCAGGGAGTAGCATCACGCATATGGAGGATGCAGCGACTTTCAGAATCGATCCAAGGTTGATATTACAAATATCATGTATTCCGGCATATTTGAAGAAAACTTAATTTTTTGACATCCGAAACTCATCATCTTAATATTTCGTTTAGGAAGTTCTTTTTTTTATTCATGAATAAAAAAGATTTCAATCTTTTTCTATTACATGAATTATAGATTATCTCTTCTTTATGTTTTAATACTATCAATGACACGAATAAACGTAGAATTTTTGTTTTCTTTCTTTCTTTGTTTCTTCTTAACTTAGTTTTTCTTGTTTAGAAGATCTTATGATAAAATTGTTTATATGATCAACTCAATGAAATATAATTTCATACGATTCTTATATTCACAATATAAATCTTTGTATATCTCAGATCCGGCGTAGTTACTACGCGAACTCCTCTCGATCGCGAGCAAACCGAGATTTACACGGTAGTGCTCAGTGTTACGGATCAAGCGACATCACCTTCGACGCGACGTAGTTCAAACGCGACTCTAGTGGTACGTGTGCTGGACGACAACGACAATTACCCACAGTTCACCGAGCGTACATATTCGGCGACTGTGCCAGAGGACTTGGACTACACGACTAATCCAGTGATAGCCCGTATCAGGGCGATGGACGCGGATGCTGGCGCCAACGCTGCTGTCCGCTACGCTATCATCGGCGGCAACACACAGAATACCTTCTCAATCGATTCAATGAATGGTGATGTAGCCCTAGTTAAGCCACTCGACTACGAGTCCACCAGGAGCTACAAGATTGTCATTCGCGCTCAGGACGGTGGCTCGCCCGCGCGTTCTAACACTACTCAGCTGCTCGTGATGGTCAGGGATGTAAATGACAACGCGCCAAGATTCTATACCAGTCATTTCCAAGAATCGGTGTCGGAAAGCGTACCAATGGGATATTCGATCCTGAGAGTACAAGCGTATGATGCTGACGAGGGTAATAACGCACTCATCAAGTACACTATTGGTGCGCGCGATTTCACCGGCGCTTCCACAGAGAACTTCCCCATCACTGTGAAAGCAGAAACTGGTTGGATTTACACGACGAAGCAATTAGATCGTGAACAATGCTCAAAGTATATTAATCTTTTTTATCGATTTTTAAACCATCATTTAATTGAAGTTGGAATAATTGAAACATAAATCAACGCGGATAAAAATTGTACTAAACATTTAAAAATAATGTTTGAAGAAATATATATAAAATAATTTTTCCTCCATTCAATACATAAAATTTTACTTAAAAAAAACTTACTTCAGATTCTTTAGCAAATCCTTTGACAAAAGATTCTCGTTTTGATTTTAGATACCAATTCACCGTAATTGCGGCGGATTCAGGAGAGGAACCAAAATCCGCGAGCGCGACAGTGTTTCTCACAGTGACCGATGTGAACGATAATGATCCTTATTTCGAGCCAAAAACCTACGAGGCTGTAGTATCCGAAGATAGTCTGGCGGGCACCCCAGTCACTACGGTGACTGCCACCGATCCGGATGAAGATTCCAGAATCCATTACGAAATCACGGGCGGTAACACGCGCGGACGTTTCTCTATCTCTTCGCAAAACGGACGTGGCCTTATAACTATCGCCCAGACACTCGATTATAAGCAGGAGAAGCGGTTTGTATTAACAGTGACTGCGTCGGATACAGGCAGCCGCACTGATACCGCCTTGGTTTATGTCAACGTGTCGGACGCCAACAATTATTCTCCAGAATTCGAAAACGCACCTTACTCAGTGTCGGTATTCGAGGACGCGCCGATTGGCGTAACAGTCCTGGTAGTGAGTGCTACTGATGCCGACGTCGGCAAGAACGCCCAGATCACATACAGCCTAGCGACTGACAATGGCGAACAGGTGATCACCGAGTTCACCATCAATCCACAAACTGGAGCGATTACGACGACAAAGGCGCTCGATCGCGAATCGGTACCCTCGTATCTGTTGACAGTGACCGCCCGGGACGGTGGAGTGCCATCGCTGTCGGATACTACCGATGTGGAGATCTCCGTCACGGACGTAAATGACAACGCGCCAGTCTTTGAAGCGCCACAATATCACGGTTCGATTCTCGAAGATGTTTTGCTAAGCACTAGCGTGCTGAGAGTCGCGGCAACCGATGCAGATACCGATCTCAATGGCCGAGTAAGTGTAGCTCTCTCCAACAAAAAATGATGCTATGATAATTTGAATGAAAAATATAGTATACTAATTGGTTTGCTTATATAAATACAAATTTTAATAATTAATAGAAATATTAACAGAAATATATATCTTAAATTTGTAATATAATCAATAAATTACTAAGTTAGTATTTTTGATCGATAAAAACTATTTTTATCAATTTTTTTTAAACAACAATTATAAATATAAGCATAATAAATAGTAGAAAGTTTTTAATACAACTTTTAAAATTTTTTTAAAACTTTCTAATGAAGTCAATATAATTGGTCCAGGTAAGATACGGTTTAGAGGATGACGGCGATGGAGCGTTCACGATTGATTCTACGACAGGTATTATCAGGACCGCGAAAATATTGGACCGAGAATCAGTGGCATATTATACTTTAAAGGCCGTCGCCACAGATCGCGGTTCACCTGCACTTTCGTCTGTCATTCCTGTTACTATCAAGATTGAGGACATCAATGACTCGCCACCCGCTTTTGAGAACGACAAGATCATTCTTTATATCACTGAGAATTCCCCGATTGGCTCAACTGTCGGTGAAATCTATGCCCACGATCCAGACGAGGGTCCTAACGCAGTGGTGCAGTACAGTATCATCGGTGGTGAGGATTCCAATAGTTTCAGCTTGAATGTTCGCCAAGGCGCCGATCGCGCCGAATTAATTACCCTCGAGGAACTTGACTACGAATCGCCGAAGAAGAAATTTGAACTTGTGGTGCGAGCCGCGTCACCGCCGCTACGTTCGGATGCGGTGGTACAGATCCTAGTGACCGATGTGAACGACAACGCACCGATGCTTAAGGACTTTCAAATAATTTTTAATAATTTCAAGGACTTCTTTCCAACTATACCAATTGGTCGGATACCAGCAATGGATGCTGATGTAACGGACAATCTTGTCTACAGCATCCTCGCCGGTAACAATGCGAATTTGATCGATCTCAATAGAACCTCTGGCGAGATCCGATTGTCGCCACAGCTCAACACTAACGTGCCGCGGATAGCGACTATGGAAGTCGCCGTGACAGACGGTATCAACGAGGCAAAGGCTACAATGACGTTGTCAGTACGTCTGATTACTGACGAGATGCTGCTGAACTCAATTACAGTAAGACTGGATGACATGACGGTGGAAGCATTTCTTAGTCCTCTTCTGGGTTACTTTCTGGATGGCTTAGCGGCTATCATTCCATGTCCGCGGGAGAACATCTTTCTCTTTAGTGTTCAGGAAGATGCAAACGTGCAGAGCAAGATTTTGAACGTGAGCTTCTCGGCACGCAAAGTCGAGCCAGGCACAGTTGACGAGTTTTACAGTCCACAATTTCTTCAGGAACGAGTATATCTCAACCGCGGTATTCTGGCGAGATTGGCAACAGTCACTGTTCTACCTTTCGACGATAATCTCTGCGTTCGTGAACCTTGCCTGAATTTTGAAGAGTGCCTAACGGTGCTCAAGTTTGGCAACGCATCTGGTTTTGCCAGCAGCGACACAGTTCTCTTTCGACCCATATATCCGGTGACTACATTCGCGTGCAGATGCGCGCGTGGCTTTACTGGTAGTCGCGAGGCTTACATGTGCGACACCGAAGTGAATTTATGCTACTCGAATCCTTGCATGAATGGCGGCATCTGCCACAGGCGAGAGGGCGGATATTCATGCATCTGCCAACCGGATTTCACTGGCGTAAATTGTGAGATATCAATGAACCGCGACGCTTGCTCACCCAGCATCTGCAAAGGTGATTCTCAATGCACCGTGAAAAATACTGCTGGCTTTACCTGTGAAGGTTGCCCTGTGTCTGCTCTGGAAAGCGTAACACCTTTCTGCGAGTTGAAAGCACGCAGTTTCGGTCCGGCGACATTCCTCACTTTCGCTTCTCTTAAGCAACGTCATCGTCTTCATCTTAGACTGAAATTTGCTACCGAGTTGGCCGATGGTCTGCTACTTTACAACGGCAGATATAATGAACGCCATGACTTTATTGCTCTGGAAATCGTGGATTCACGCGTGCAGTTTAGCTTTTCCCTCGGTGATGAAGTAACAAGAGCAATGGCGACCATTCCTAGCGGTGTCTCAGACGGTCAGTGGCACGAGGTTGTGATCTCGTACATCAACCGAACAGTGACAGTGTCTCTAGACGATTGTGACGTCGCGCTCGCTTTAAAACACGGCGAGAAACGACTGGGTCCTAAATGGACCTGCGCTGGTAGAAGTGAAAGAGTTCTCGAAGAACGTTGCGGACTTGTTACCGAAACCTGCCACAGGTTTCTGGACTTGACTGGACCATTACAGTTAGGTGGTCTGCCAGCAATCCCATCCAGCTTCCAAATCCGTAATAAAGATTATGTTGGATGCATTAGTGATCTTTACATCGATCACGTTTTCATTGACTTGAATTCATTCGTAGCCGACAATGGAACGAATGCGGGTTGCCCCGAAAAAACTGCCTTCTGCGCCTCGTCGCCTTGCAGGAACAATGGTAAATGCCGTGAGATCTGGTCAGGTTTCGTTTGCGAATGCGAACATAACTTTGCCGGGCCTACTTGCGCCGAAGAAATTGGCGCACCGTATAGCTTTCACAGCAATGGCATGCTCGGCTTCAATCCGTTACTGCGACCTATTCAATTACCGTGGATGACGGCACTGAGTCTCCGCACTCGCGCACAACTAGCATTCGTCATGAGCGTGCAGATCGGCCAGAATAGCTCGGTCTTGTTGGAAATCCGAAACGGCAAGCTGGTCGTCTCGCTGGACGGTGCTGATGTAATCCGAACTAGCGGTACAGTTGCGGATGGCGAATGGCATCGCATGGAGATTGTCTGGCAAAGCGGTCACGTATTCCTAGACACAGATTATCGCGATCGACCTGTGACAGTGCCGCTACCAGCTAAGCTGCAGGGTTTGTACGTTGGCAGAATTCTTGTAGGTGGTCCAGACCAAGCGACCACTATCGATCTACCGTTCTTTGATGGCTGTCTGCAGGATATACGAATCGGCACCAATCAAAGCATTCTTCAGCGTCCAACTATCCAAGAGAACGTCGACGCTGGTTGTCCATCTCAAACCTATTGCAACACGGAATGTCCACAGGCATCAATCTGCATAGCGCAGTGGCGATCGAGCGAATGTGTGTGTGCGGCTGGCCACATAGGTAATAATTGCGAACGCATTTGCAATCTCGAACCCTGCAGCGATGCCGGTACCTGTGTCGAAGATACGACCGACTTGCGGCGTGGGTATCAATGTAAATGCGCTTCTTCTGATATATCCGGAGAGTACTGCGAGATGAAAAGTGAACAACCCTGTCCGGCGACATGGTGGGGCTCTCCAATTTGCGGGCCCTGCCACTGTGACGAGACCAAGGGCTATGATCCCGCTTGTAACAAGACCACCGGCGAATGCCACTGCAAGGAGAACCACTACCAGCCGAACGGGCGGAAAGAATGCACACCGTGCGAGTGCTACACAACTGGCAGTTTCGGTCCTCGTTGCGACAGTGAGACTGGTCAATGCCGTTGTCGAACGGGAGTGATTGGTCGTTCATGCACCGATTGCCCAAATTCTTATGCTGAGGTAAAAGAATAGAGAGAAATGTAAAATATATTTTAGCTAATATTTTCTTAAAAATTTAAATACTGTGAATATCTTTAAATTTTTTAAATAAATCTTTTAAAATAAAATCATTTTAATTTAAAAAGATCATCGCTTTTAATGATGTTAATTAAAATGTTAATATTTTTTAATATATTAGGTGACTCTGAGAGGTTGTGAGGTAGTCTACGATGGCTGTCCCAGATCGTATTCGGATGGTCTGTGGTGGCCGCGGACTCTTTTTGGGCTGACAGCCATTGAAGACTGTCCCGGCACCGCCGAGGGCAAAACTTCCAGATCTTGCGACGACAAGTTAGGCGGTTGGCAACTGCCCGATCTCTTTAATTGCACTTCGGAAGCCTTCATCGAACATCGACACCAGCTAGCAGCTCTGGAAACCAAGGATCTCACGCTAAACACTTACGTAGCCGTGAAAATGGCAAAAGATGTTCACAGAGCGGTGAATATTACGAGAGAAATGTACGGAGCAGATCTTCTGGTGACGGAATCTTTGCTAGTGGCGTTGTTACGTTATGAAGAAAGTCTAGTGGGTCTGAACTTGACTCACAGTCAAGATAAGGATTACGTCGTTCATTTGATCGGTATAGCCGGAGCAATTTTAAGATCCAAATACAAGGAAAAATGGGACAAGATAGGAGAACTTAACGGAGATAGTCCCGATAAGATTCTGGACGCTATGGCGAGATACTTGAAGACTTTAACGGCATCTCAACATGATACTTTTACCAATCCCTTTGAAGTAGTCAATGATAATGTTGGTATGTATATGTGAGACCATTTATCTCTCTTCCTTCCAATTTAATTACTTTAATTAATGAAATGATTTATTTTAAAAACTTATAAATTATTTAATATTATAAACTATTTAATATTTTTAGGTATTTTATTATTTTTAGATATTTGTTGTTACTTCAATCTTTTCTAAAAAATTGAAATTAAAACAAATTTTTTTTATTTATGAATAAGTTTTGTGCGCGACAATACATGTGACAATGTTTACATTTAATTAAATAATAATATAAAAACAAATTTTAAAATTTCCGCTGAAGTATAACTCACTTCATATCATGCAAAGAAATTAATTTTTAATATTTATTTTAATTTTATTATTAAATTATATGCGTCATATTTTAGTGCTGGGTCTAGACATCGTAACATCGGAGAGTCTCTTCGGCTATGAGACAATTGAGTATAAGGAAGATCCTACTGTATCAACAGCAAGACCCGCGGAAGCTGATCGGAAAGTCATTCTACCTGATACCTCTACTTTTCTGAGCTCTTCAGCGCATTTTGGTCCATCTATTAGCTTCCCAAAGTACAACAATTACATGGCTGATCCAAGCAGATTCGATCCACATTCAAAGATCCAGGTGCCACTCAACACATTAGGTATCAAACCTGTTATACAGGGTGAACTAAATGTGAAGAACAGTCTGAACAATCGAAAGGCTGTACTGAGTTACGTGCAATACAAAGAACTTGGTGCTCTTTTGCCACAAAGGTATATTATATTACTCAATTATTGTATAAATTTCTTGTTACTTTAATATGATAAGAATTTATTATTTATTTTTATTAAACTTTATATGCAAAAATGGGAAAAAAAGGATCTGGCTAGTTTTACTTTTAATGTTAATGTTTGAATTATAGATTTGATGATTCGGTATCAGTTAGATGGGGAGTAGAAGTAGCAGTTGGATCGCCCGTAATGACTGTCTCGGTGTTAGTTCCCTCGGATAACGGCTACGAGTCCTTAACAGGAATCCCTTTGCAGTCTCCGATTCAAGTCAGACTTTGGCTTCATGAAAATGATGATTTCAAGACCAGAACAAATCCGCAATGCGTTCATTGGAGCACGGCGAGAGGGTAAGAAAAGTTAATTAACTTTTCACAAATTAAGAAATTTCAATTCTATGAAAAATTAATTTTATTTGACAATTGATAAATTTAATTAATCACAATTCATTTGTATAAATTTGAATTTTATTCTAATTTCAATATAAAAATTTTATAATGTTTAGAAAATAATTTTACCTGATTAATTTCAGAATTGGTGAATGGAGTCGAATGGGCTGCACCACGGAAATTGAAGACAATTCCTTGTCATTCGGTACTATTGTGAACTGCTCTTGTATGAAACTGTCCACTTTTGCCATACTAACAGACGTCCTCGATCTTGAATATGTTCCCGAGCCATCTTTGTTAGAGGATGTGACCAGTTACAGCGCGTTTATGCTCGCCTTACCACTGCTATTATCTGCTCTCTTGATCCTAGCGTTAATTCGCGGCGGTGGTACCAACTCTAACAGTATTCACAAGAATTTGGTATTATGTGTTTTTATGGCGGAAATCCTATACCTAATCGCGCTCAAAGCCAGAAATCCTCTCGTCTCCAACGAATTCCCCTGCAAACTTACGGCGATAGGACTGCATTACGCTTGGTTGAGCACTTTTGCCTGGACCCTTGTAGACTCCGTTCATCTTTATCGGATGCTGACAGAAATGAGAGATGTGAACCACGGCCAGATGAGATTTTATTACACTATGGGATACGGTCTGCCGGCTGTCATCGTTGGACTTACTATCGGAGTCAGGGCCGATCAGTACGGAAATTTTTATTTGTAAGTTGAGTTTAATGATTTATTTTTTAAATAATTTTTTCCAATTTTTTTTATTTTTGAAATTTCAAAATCCAGCACCTACTATTATAACATAAAACATTTTATTAATTTATCATTAAATAATAACATCTTTATAAAGATAAAATTGAAGATTAAAATTAAAACTAAAATGAGATGATATAATTCTATGGCGATAATCCATAACATCCATTCGCGATTTGTTAAAATTACTAAAATATAATTATTATAGTATAATAGAATACAATTTTTAGAATTAGAACATAATTTTGAACTTTTAAATGGAATTTTTTATTACAAAAATTTTTACTTGATTTTTCAGCTGCTGGTTGTCCATCTATGAAACTGTGATTTGGTCGCTCATAGGTCCCGTTTGTGCTGCCGTGTTGGTGAACTTCTGCATTCTCGTAATGTGTATCCGCGCAGCGTTTACTTTGAAGGAGCACATCATGGGTTTTGGAAATTTACGAACGCTCTTATGGCTCTCTGTGGCTTCATTACCTTTACTAGGATCAACATGGACTTTGGCGGTCCTCAATGCGTCAGAGAACTCACCGATGCTATCGTATTTACTGAGTGTTGCTATCGTAGTTCACGCAGCATTTAGTCTGATCGGCTATTGCTTCATCAATAGTAGAGTTAGGAGAAATTTGTATCAAAGTCTATTAAGGTGTATTGGTAAAAAAACGCCTTTGTTAGAAGGAAGTATGGGCAACGGAAGTAGCAGTCAAAATGTAAATGGCCATTCGGTAATGTAATTTAAAATTGATCTCTTGCTATAAATATATGAATTAAATATGAATGCATTAATATTGATGTTTATGTTCCAGCGTTCAGCACTAGCTTACTCCTCGACTTATAACGGAGCAGAATCCGTATGCAAGAGAGTTCATGTTGGCGTTTCTACAAGCAGCACAACTTCAAGAAGTACAAATAAAACAGGTTCAAGCCCTTATCGTAGCGATACGCATTTGAGACATACATCAACCTCTACAAGTAATTATAATAGCGATCGAGATCCGTATCTATCATCGAGGAGTCATCGATCAGCACTACATTCTCGACAAGGTACAAATTTTTAAAAACAGCGGATGAAAAAATGTTTAACTATATATTAAAATTATTTTATTTGAGTTAATTCATTACATAAATAAAATTAAGTTAATTTATGATATTGTATAATCTAGTTTCATATGATATTGTATAATCTGAAAGACTGTGTTTCAACATAAATATAATCAGCGCACAAATTGTTTGAATTGGAAATTATAAAAATTCACACATACTTGTATTATTATTCATTTATCACATAAAAGGTCATCTCCAATCAAGACCCGCTTTGATCGAAAATCACCTTTTTTACTTACTTGTCCTTAAGTTAATGTTACACAATGTTTTTAAAAGAATCTACAGAGATAAGGGGTCAGCGCAGAGAATCAGAATCAGACTCCGATGGCTCGCAAGCCGAAGGAGGCGGCAGAAGCTTGGACCTTGCCAGTTCGCATAGTTCCGACGAGGATGATGTCACGTCGAGGTCGCATAGAAACATGGGAGTGTCTACACAGCAGCATGTCACTCACAGCTATCTGCCTAATATTCATACTAATCCTGCCGAACACTTGAACATACTTTGCTCGAATGCTGAACTCTTCCCCAACATCAAACCGATTTATGCCCCTCGATGGAGTTCTCAACTGCCAGAAGCATATCTGTCATCAAATGGTAAGATTGGCAATCACAAGTTTAAATTAAGAACAAAAAGAAAAACATGCATAAAAAGTCTTGAATCATAAAAAAAATAAGTGATTATAAAAAGATATGAAATTAAGAAATGATAAAATTAAATTCCAATTAAAAGATTGAAATGTTATTTCTCATTTTGTAGTAGCACCACACAGTTATATAAATATAAAGGATTGTAATATGATTTTTGAGAAAAGTTAAAAATAATATTGTTCATTTCTTTTGCAGTAATGGATGTGCGAAGTAGCCAATGGTCTGGTGGCACCATATCAGATAACGAGATTGCTTCGAACAAGACCTCGAGTCCGAATCCGCTGCCGTATCCGGAGATGAACTCACCGCAGAAGAACCAGCCGGATGAGAATTACTCGGAAGGTGAAGAGAAAATGCATCATCTGGGAGAAAAATATTTATTCCCTTATACTGCCGAGGAAGACCATACAGTATCACCCACACCGTACATGCTGTCCATGTCGTCACGCATCCTCGCCTCTAGCATGAGCCATCATTCACAGAATTCAAATCACGAAAATCTGAGTGGTTCCGAGCAGCGTTACGGTAGCTTGAAACGTGGTCAAAGTCTGCACGGCTCCCAGCACGACAACCTCAGCGGTTCTGAAAGATACGGCAGTCTGAAACGCGGCAAGATGGGCACCCCCACCGTTCTGGAGGATAGACCCGAGTATATCCTGCCGATGAGCGGCAGGATACTATCGAGTTCGTTGACCCATGATCTACAGCACAGTAACGAACTGGCAGCGCTCAGGCAGCAACAGCAGCAACAACAGCAATACGAACAGACTATTACCGAGACCGAGTGAGTAATAAACACACATATTATATTTAGATTTGGGATATTTATTTTTTACTCGGATATCGGATGCCTTGTTAAATAATTTAAATAGACGAAAGTAAACTTAAATGAGCTTTTTATATACGATGGATTTGATGTCTGAATGAATCAAAGAATAATATAACAAAGAAAGAGATCGTTTTAAATTATTTTCATTGAGCTTTTTCTTTTTATATATCTGTATATCATCTATATCGAAAATATAATATCTTCTTTTAAAAATAACATAAAAAATACTATTTCAATATGTAGAATCTTAAAGAGATTAACAGGAAAAAGATTTATGAGAAATATAATTTAAAATGGAGTGAATGTGACTTAGAACGATCTGATTAATTAAAAATGGAACCATAATGAAAGCTATTGTAATCAAAATTAACAAAGTTATAGAAATAATAAAACGTAGTCACATTGGATAAAAATAGAAACCTTTATATAAACGATTATTCAAAAAGTTGATGCGTTCATTGACATATAAAACAATTTACAAAAGACAATACAAGTACGTCACATCTAGCGTACGTAAAAAAAGGTTGGTGGCGAACTAACATACTTAAGTTACAGCGTTTCTTAGCGCAATTTCGTAACATTCTTTTTAATTCATTCTGGTTTTCTTTGGTTTCCCATATTTCTCCTTGCTGTATGCACAAAAGGTGGCGTTGGAACGTTCTCTAACATAACTATGTCTTTTCTGTGATCTGTGCTTGCCCTGACTGTCAAATTATCAGCGAGGAGGTAAGCGAACGTGACGATATATAATAAATCTACAAATCATCTTGCAAACCGCAACGATTACCTCTAATTTTCTCTGAACGTCCAATTGAATCGGAATTAATCGCGAGTTGTCACTGTTGCAGGAAGGATACTAATGCGGAAACGCCCGTCTGACGAGGTCCATGCCACGAACGAGAACAACGTACAAAGTAATTTAGTTTACGCCTAGCTTAAGTGTCCAACGCGCAATAAAGACTCGTCGATATATATATATATATATATATATATATACATATATATATATATATATATATATATGTATATATATATATATATATATATATATATATATATATATATATATATATATATTTTTAAAAGAA
>Ga0157364_1005923_pt1 | contig 12500 bp, 3 predicted proteins | sample AttsexASBM2_FD_111476 | JGI IMG/M metagenome (GOLD analysis project Ga0157364, IMG submission 111476) | Fungus gardens microbial communities from leaf cutter ant in Ribeirão Preto, State of São Paulo, Brazil - Atta sexdens ASBM2 | ecosystem: Host-associated > Fungi > Mycelium > Unclassified ...
ATATCAGAAACGTAAAATTAATTCAAAGAAAACTTTAATTACGGAAGCAACAGGATTCGATCATTAGGAACATTAAACTTTAAATAAATAGTTTTTAAATTCTTGTAAGATCTTGTAAGAAATGAAATCTCTTGATAACGAGGCTTGCAAAAAATTGGATCCAGTTTCTCACATAAAATAGTTCGGATATATGTATAAAATAAAATGAAATAAAGTTGATCTAAATTTATCGCGATCCAAGAGCATCCAGTTCTATCGTGGCAGTAAAAATAATCGCAGCATAACTTACACTTACAAATATACAAATATGAATCGTGGCTATATTGATAGCGCTTAGTCGAAACATGATACACGAAGATTAATTTTTTACTAATAATTCAAACCTCAACATAACTTTCAATTTTATATTAAAGATGTCAAAAATATTACAAAACGATCACACATATAATATTTTATAGAATAACGAATTAAAACAATGTGTGTTATTGTGTCTCGCTAGGGAAAAGTATGACTTTGAAATTTCTAATTTATTATTCGCAAATGATTATTATTGTTCCGTTCGCTCATTATTTGTACCCGTCGTCAGGCGCCCGTCTTTTCTTTGACGGTTTGCTACGCAAGCAATTTGGATCCAGAAAACTTAGCAATTACTATGTAAATCGGCCGTCGCTTTATTAAGGTTGTAATGTATGCGTCTTATTTCGTGCTTGTTACCGCATACCGAGCACATGAATATATATATATATATATCTGCCAAATCGTACGTGTGGGTGTAATTTGCAAGTTATTGGGAGTGGCCCTTCGAAATTACAGTACAGTGATGGTAAGTAGAGTTGTTAGTCGTTTATCAAAAAATTGACAGCGTTTGGTAAATGTTTGCGGACGATAGAAAATTGAGAGCAAAATGATTCTGACTCGAAGAGAATTGAAAAGAAATGATGTCGAGAAAAATGTCGTTTTTGTGATTATTATTTTCCTTCTAGCAATTTTTTAATCTAGCAAAAAATATAAATTTTAATAAATTTTGCAAAGGATTGCGCACAAGAATTATTTTTATCGTTTGTAATTAATAATTAATAATTATTACAAAAAAATCATAAAAAGAATTTCTTATTCTTATTTTTTCGTCTCTCCAATTTTCTTTTAATGTGACAATAAAAAATAAAATATTTCTATTATTCATTCTCTGCAACATAATATTAATTCCGTAACAAATTAAAAATTTGCAAAGCTCTCATAGCATGTAATGTATATAATCTTGTAATGCAAAAAATTGCGAAGACCGGATTTCATCAAACACTGCACATGAAGCGGTTAGGCGACAAACGCAACGTCATCGTGATGAAACGACCGCTTAAAACTTCATAGCAAACATAGCCTTTTTTGTTCCATACCGCCCACGGAATTTTTATAAATCAATACCACAATGTTTTACTGTTCTCTTTGCCGAATATGTTTAACAAAAAAACTCTTAAGACGTTTCAACATATCTAGGTGGAGTAACAACAACGCGTCAAATGAATGTTACAACAGAGAATATGCAAGTAGCAAAGCCTTTTAAACTTTAAGAAGTCGTGTAAAAAACGATTAGAAAAGGAAAGAAGATTTCGCGAGATTTACATATCAAAGGTGTAAAATCGCAATAGTCACAGAAGTAATCGTGTTGCTATTTTACTGTCAAAAGTAACCGTATGGTTTATCGCGCGTTTTAACGCACTTAATCTCGTTTTATCCTATTTTAACAGAGACTTCACTTCCTCGTAAACACGAGTGTCGGTCGTGTGCTCTCATTTTCTGCCACGGAATGCAAAAAGTACGGACTAGCGACGTTTCGACAAGGATGGAGGCCAAAGCGTAAACGCGCTAATAAAATGACCGCGGCGGCAGCAGGATAGCGAAGAAACATAGATCTGCAAAAAAAGTTTTACGACGACTCTTACCCACGTTTATTATCCTTCATTCGCGCATATTTCAACGGCCGAAGTTACGTTTAGTTAAAACTTCTCGCGATGGCAAACCGAGCGGTTGTAATCGCTCGGCAAAACGGCGGAATATCCTTCATATGCGCACAACAACGGCTGAGAGATTCAAGTAACTTCTTAAAGATCATACAAAGTTAAACGAGTGACCTTTCCACTGACACCAATCAAGTTCCCCCCTCTCTCTCGCTCTCTCTCTCTCTCTCTTTCTCTCTCTCTCTCGTTTGGGATATAAAACGAAAATCTAGTCTGTTGTCTAGTTCTAACTTTTTTACGTGAGCTAATGCGAAAAGAATTTAATCAAAAATTGGATAGCAAAGTCCACGTTTAATCGATGCAAATCCCTCGACAAATATCAAATTATCTCGCTCGCTTTCCGAAAAAACTCGTCAGTCTTAGTCTCGTCTGACTTGTATCTTTGATGTTGCGAGATGTTTTCAAACGAGACGGATATTCCACGGCCACTCCTATCTGTAACCCGCGTGCGTGGACTGATAATATAAGCGACAGATGCCGTATCACGGTGTATTTTACGTTTCGTTAATATCCCTTCAGTGCTTAGAAACGGCGCGCTCCGGTTTTGCGAAGCGGAACGAGATGTGCATCGTGCGGAATATATCGTCGCTCTTCCTCTTCATTTATCTTCGCTGTTGCCGCCGTTTCTTCTGCATGATCATGTGTACCTAATTCCGTCCGTAGATCCTGCCGCGATGTAATATAAGCGACACGCGCTGCAATCACGGCGTATTTTATTGTACGTTCACGTTACGTTTAACTGATGCTGCGGTTGCGAATGGAACGGTCGTGGTCGCGGTCGACGAGTGATACCGGATGCAACGATAAGATGCAGAATGCAACCGAGTTTTTCATAGAAGAGGGAAGGGGCACTATTGTAACATGAATGGGAAATTACGAATCAATATGATTTGTGTACATACAAATACACGCACGCGCGCGCGAACACACACACACACACACATGCGTGCGCGTATAGAAAAATACTATGCAAGTATAATAATTACTTATTTGAAGTATTTAAAAAATTTATATATCCTCGAAAATCTATCATAAATTCATCACAAGCATCAAATTTTATTCAAGATATTTTAAATTCTTTTAAGTTTAATATTCCAAGATTATTATAGATTAAACCAAATTCAATTTACTTATTACATAAAGTGGCTTTTTCGATTTTATAATATTCTTCAATAGAAGATAAATTCTTGTTTTGAGTGCATAATATTGAGTTTTTCTAAAATTTATAATAAATATATTTTAAGATTATAATCGAGAAAATATTTTTTTGTTGAAGATAACCATTACTTAAAAGGAAAAAAGTAAATTGAGTAATCGCTTTTCTTAGTAATAGAATGATATTTTTCCGTGTTCAGTATGATGATAAATTCATGTTCAATAAGCTAATGTGAAAAAAGATATTCTAAGCGTTTTTTTCAAAAATTTTAACAATAGAGATTTAAGTATCTATTATACTTAGAAGTAAATAATATATCTATATATTGTAATTTCTCCTCGATTTTCTCTGCCACATCTTGAGATGTTGAGTCTATGTTAAACAATATATTTATGTATATGATAGATGAAGATAGCTGGTAAATAACGAATCTTTACTATTGTGTTTCATAATGTACAAAAATTAACATAATATAATTAATATATGAATATACATATATATAATTTTTAAATTTTATAAAAATTTTTAGAGACTTCTTAAATTTTAAAATTAATTTCCTTGTATAAACATTTTTATTATATACTAATATATATATTTCAAATAATAAAAAAAATATAAAGAAATAAAATAATACATTAAAATAAACATTAATATAAGGAAATAAAAAATCAATTTCAATACTTGAGAAATTTTTCTAATTCTTGATATTTCTTAATTTACTTAATTGTAAATTCTATTTATGCTAGCAATGTCCAAAGCAGAAATAACTGACTTGTCTGGCAACAGATCTTAATGGCATCTCAACATCAATGTAAGCATCAGGTTTCCGACTTGTTTAGCATTAAGGCGACAGATCCTAATACATAACTCGAAATTGTTGTTGTTATCGTAGATAACCGTCCTTGTCATAATTCAAACGCGAGGATTAAAATTCATCTTGCTATCGAAATTCACTATCAAGAGATAAACAAACGGTCAACCATGTGTTCCTACAGATTTAAATACAAAAACATGAGCCAAGTGGAGCAACTTTAGCTACCGGACACTACTTTAGTGTGCAATCGTAACGGAGATAAACCAGCAATCGTAATAATATATGACGCCAGAGTAAAACGCCTGTTACGAGGATAAATTTGTCGATTATTGGATTTGCCAGAAGTTGCTGAGCCGCGGGTGTATTTGTGTCCTGCGTGAATGAGATTTAATCCAGATCTTTATTGCCTCGCAGGAGAAAGGTACAGGAGGGCAGAGATACACCGGATGCAACAAAGAATCGTTAAGAATGCAGCGTGTCTCTTCGAACACCGATACTTCTCTCTTTCCTTGCCGCTACCGAACGAAACACGCTCGATACTCTGATATTTTTTTCCCTCGGCCTCTAAGAGGATTTGCGGGAATCGTTCAGGTCTGCGAAATATTTAGCTAAACAGTCAGCTGTTCGCTTTGGATTATCTTGCATTGTATATGCTTTAGAATTGTTTAGAAGTACTATTGTATATTATCTGATATAGATCTACAAATAACTTTATTGGATAAAAACTTATGGGAAATTCAAGCATAAATTGCAAAAATTTTTAATATTCTAATATTCAGCAACCATTTTTTCCATGTGTATATCAATTAATTTACGTCTAATTTTTTTTTATAAAGGAATGCAAGTATCTTCCTTAGAAAGTACCCGCTTTCTTTTATATAAAAAAAAGAACTTGAGAAATTTTTCCTCAAAGCAAAGAATATTTTCGTTATAAATAAAATAGAAAACACGGTAAAGTATGAGTTTGATATCCAATATCGTGCCAATAATGAAATATGATATAATCTTTATCATCATCGAGAGTTTCAAGCCGGCGGAAAGAATCTCTTAGTAGCGAAAACCAACCAATGATTATGCACTTTTTATTATCGCCTATACATTATATAGTGTTTCCCTCTCAGCAAGTTTCCTGGTTGCCACGCGAGAAGTTAAACGCAACGCGGCAATTTCGATAATCGGCCGCAATAACCGCTGGCACACCATTCTCCTTGTATACATAAAGCTGAAATTGCGATAATTCACGCGGAGCTTTAAAAGTATTATTAAACAACCATCTCTGATCCTGCGTAGATATTCATCTATAACTTCATTGTTACCTTCGTGATGCGTATCTGCATCAGCAGAAGACTCTGTAATAACTTAATCCTTGCTGGGAAAGAATTTATAAGTATAAGCACGCGATACCTTTGCATAGATTATATTAAAGGTCGAAATAATTGAAAAAAATAAAATTGTATAAAAGAATACCTTTGCTTTTACATTATAAAGAAAACATTTATGTATTATCAAGTACATTAATATCTTTAATAATGAATAAAGTTAATTTAATGTGAATAATATTTAAAAAATCTCAAATTAAAATATATGCATTTAACCAAGTAAATATAAAATTAATGATAAAAAAGGAATGTAAATAAAAATTCACGGAAACAACAATAAACACAGGGTAACGAGTAATCTTATGAATCAGAGAAACGGTATAAATTTTCCAATGATAAATGTGAAAACTTTGAGGTTGAGATATGCATACATGTGTGATGTATGAAGAAGATTTTATATTCGACTGAGTAATGGTGACTCTCGCGGTTAAATAATTTACAAAAAAGACCATAGTGTATGGGACTCTGCGATATGGGATATTAATTTTGTCAAGATTCGCCGTCTCTACGCGGAGCTGGCCTCATCACAAACCGTGATCGCAGCGGCGGGATGAAAAGATGAATTAACAGAGATGAAGCCTTATGACCTTGTCTACAGTGATAGGTATGTGACACGCTTATAAATAAAAATTCATTACGCATAGATAAAATCAGAGAGTATGATTCTCAACGTTATGTCACAATCATAGATAATTCATTATATTCTAATATATTGCAATATTGAAATAAAAATTTTGTGCGATATAAAAGATGAACATTTCGTATATTTTTCATTTATTTTAAAAATTTGTTATTTTTATTTTTTCATCGCGATGATACAAGCTGTGTTCCAAAATTCACTGCCAGCGTTAAAAATTTATAGCTTACGGCCCTATTCTTAATGACAGTGTCGATGTCGTTATATTGTTGCGCAGGTTTTATATCTAGTAAAAAAGTTGCACAACAATAATATAACGATGTCGACACTATCATTAAGAATTACAGAATACAGACTTGCATTAATTACATACATTAATTACATAGATTTTTACTGTAAATTTTGATTTGTACAGTAAATTTGATTTGTACAGTAAATTTTAAAATAAGCAGCCACAAAGACACGTGAAATGAAATTACAACAATATTATACTATAAAATGTACTCTCTAAAATCTTTGAAGTGAACTTTAAAACTCCAAAACTCCAGAAAAATGAAATTTTACAAAATTGACAATTAATAAACAAATTGACAATTAAACGACTCATTTTTAACACTGGCTCAATTGTCATTCTTTGTCCACTCTCTAGAATTAGATTCTACTCCAAAGATTTTAGAGAGTATGTAAATGAAGTTACATAAATATGATATTTAGCCTAGCAGTTATGGCATTATACAATATATTGTGTTGCAAAGAACACCATATGAGCATTGAGATAAAATTATAGGTATCGGAAAGTGCGTAATTATGAAAAATCCAAGCTTCGCTATTACGTCGCAATCATAAGAGGTTAGGCCAGTGTAACAAAGCTTCTTCAAGAGTTATTCGTTACGTAAACGTTACGCAACGAAGGCCGGCAAACTCTGTTTTCGCCAACGTATATCACGATTACCTTAACGACGTTAGTCTTTTCCCCTCCTTAGGTCGACATTGATGCGCGCCCACAAGACGATGTCAATAATCGGAAGTCCGTAATTTCATTGATCGATCACCTTTTCAGCGGTTCAGTTTCTATAACCGTCTATTCTCGAGTAGATCGCACCGGAAATCACACGCGCATCGGCGGCACGTCGGATTATCCCTCACCGGGATTTCAAGTGTTATCTTCAAGGAGTTGGGAACAATATATCACGAGAGCGATGCGCGTGATCGTTTCGCACCACCTATCATTATCCACGATGCTGGGGATGATTTATCTCCCGGTCTTTAAACTACCGCGTTTCATGCTTGAATTTTTTCCGCAGGCGGTCATTATGTTACGCCAACGAAAGTCCGCAACGACATCCGTCGCGCGAAACGTTTAAGATTTACGAAGATTGATCTCCGATTTTAAGTGGCTTTGAGGAAGAATCACAGTCATTGGGTACTTGCATATACATTCAGCGTCTCAAGATCTACGATCTTAAAGGTGGATCCTCGAACTTTTCCCAACTAAGATGTCGCGCTAATAAATTTCAAATATTGTAAATACTATAAAAACGAATGCCTTTTTCGTCCTTTATCCTAAAGAAGATAATCTTGTATTTGTTTGAAAGTTCTGCACGCGAAGTTCGAAGCATCCTGCATGCGTGGATGCGTATATATAATTATTGCAGGAAATTGGGACGTGCAATAATGTGAAACGTGATAAGCTGTAGATCAACGGCATGTTTATTATAATATATATTACAAGAGAATGTCCAATTTTAATTTTATAAGTTGCATTATGGACGATGTTATATGATGGTTTCTCCTCTTAATGGAACAAGATAACGGTATTCTTCTGTGGCCATTATAATCGGTAGCTGGTAATAATATCCAGGAAATAAAAAAGTAGCTGACGAGCATATAATACTTTAAAAGGTTTACATTAGGTATGAAGTACAGCGTATTTTCTAATGCTCCCAAAAAAAAAAACAATCTGCGTTCTTGAGGAAAACTTGAACAAAATTCGTATTTTGATAATCTTTTAACATTAAACAATTAAATATAAAGTTAATAAAAAAAAATAAATAATAATTACTATTATATTAATAACTTTATACTTATTGTTAATTGTTTAATATTAAAAATATAAAATAATTAAATATGTAAAAATTTTATTATAATGTTTAGCTGTATTTAGTCGAAGAATGTAATAAACTACATATTTTTTATCTACAAAACTCTTCGCCCAATTTTTTATTCTTTGACATTGCTTGGTATAATTATTTTTGCAACAAGAAAATCGAGTTCAGTTTGATAAAAAACATTAGCAAAAAACAAATCTAATACAGACCACATTGATATATAATACTAGACTATTTTTCTTGAGAATTATTTATTAAATCAAGGAAATTACTCGAGATATGCAAAATACTAGCAATTAATTAAAACAATAACTTTTTATTTGTATATTGATGTCGATAATTACGTTGATTATCGTCTATTTATATTCGGTTTAATATGTGAGTACATTTATTGTTATGATAGAAAATGTTATTGAAGTTTCTCTTTTTGTACCTCCGCAGTACGATTATAAAGCGAAACAAACAGGTAAAAACATATAAACGCACGATACTGTCTTAATGTAAACACTATTAACAAAAAACCTGAGTGAACTTTGCTGAATTATTTGCTCGAGCGCATTAATTATCGTCGCACGAAGTCTTGTCTTCATATTTAGCATGCAAGTATGAATTATTAAAATTTTATTGCGAACGGTTGTGTTCCCCTTATTTCTCGCGAATTAAAGTGGCATTACATTGCGAGGTTCGATCCATCATGAAAGAAGATCCGCACACACGCACGCACGCACGCACGCACGCACGCACGCACGCACGCACGCACGCACGCACGCACGCACGCACGCACGCGTGCACGCACGCACACAACAGAAGACTGTGCCGGACTGTACATTACTATACCATCACTATACTTGCACTTTCGTGATACGTGAAAGGCACATTAGGCTCACCTTTAATCGTTCGCAAAGTTGTCGGCAAAGGCGATTACCTGCAAGCCATTAAAACTGTCATACGAGGGATCTTTCGGCGATCAATCGCGGTATTTACTGACTTCTTAATGAGATGTTATTCACGAGGCTCGCGATCACGGGCCGATTTTAGTGCGCTATACTTTTACCGAAAAATGCTTTCACCTCCTACGTTCCGCCAACACAAAATTGAAATGATTTGCGTGTTTTAGAGATCGCGATGATTGACGCGTTTATCGGTACGTCACTCGCTATTCGACACGACAGCTTTCTCGACGTATGCCTAGACATGTAAGAATGAATTCACACACAAAAAATTATACGGTATTGTAAAATTATTAATACGTAATAAATAAATAGTTAATAAATTTCTTCTTAAATTCAAGAATAATCATCGATACATCCAAGAGACTTAGGGTGAATTCATACCTTGACAGAAAAAACAGAAAGCAAAAAAACGGAAACCAATCAGAGCTCGCGCTGGTAGTAAACAGTATATTCTGTAAGCATAAAACAGAAATTGTCGACTATTAGCGTGAATTCTGATTGACTTTTGCTTTTCTACTTTCTGCTTTTCTGTCAAGGTATGAATTCACCCTAAGTCTCTTGGATATATCGACGATTATTCTTTAATTCAAGAAGAAATTTATTAACTATTTACGTATTAATAATTTTACAATACCGTATAATTCTCTCAATAGCGCATCGTGTTGAGCGTCTGCATTACACGATGGTGGCCTAATCGTACGAATCTGCATTATTTCGCTATACGTTATTAATCTTGCTGTCCAATTATATTATTAACTATGATTTATCATTATGGTTATACCTTTGCACACGTTGGCATTAAGATTGCGTGATAACGCTACGTTGTTTGGATTATCAAAGTTTAAGTTAGTTGCATTTAAAAAGTTACAGTACGATGTACCTAAAGAAATTTATCGTCGATAATTTGTCAATATATAATATATAATGTATATATTTACGTATTATTGCTTCTTCGTGTAGCAATCAGTAAGAAAAGTATTAACATTTCGCGCAATGATTTTTACCTTTCCCTTTCCTACATATGTGCAAGATATTAATTCGACTGACTTTCCAATTTCTATTAATTTTCGGTCACTCTAATAATCGTCTCTCATAACGATCAATTTAAATGTTACATTAATTAAATTAATTTGCATTAATATAAATAAAAAGTATACTTTTTTATTAAAGAAATCTCTCAAATTCTAATTTTAATGAAACTTGAATATATTTGAATATATTTAGGTTACATAAACAGGTAAATTTCGGAAATATTAGTTGAAGTGAAAAAATAGTTTTAAGGGGTAAAATTATCTCTTATAAATAAAGCGTTTTTAGCTTCTTTTCATTATAAAACTGTTTAAAATATCAAAAAATGTTTTATATAAAAGGTTTATAATATTATTGAAAAAAAGAAATAATTATTTTTAAAATTCATATCTTTAAAATTATTTCCTTAATATTATAAAACTTTTGTATACATTTTTTGATATCTTGAATAGTTTTCAAACTATATAACAAGAAAAGAAGTCATTTTATTTCTTAAAAATCGTTTTTTTCATCCTAACTGATCTTTTCTATAAAATTCATCAATTTACATAAGCTGTCCTGTACAAAATTTTATTAAAATCAGAATTTGATTAGCAAGATTCCTTGTAGATATGAATAAATCAATTTCCACTTAAAAGGTTAACAGTGATCATTAAAAACACTAAATTCCCCTCCCCAGAAGAGGGACTAGAGATTATTTCCCAAACGTCGTCGGTCACGAAACGTTCGCCGAAAGAACATCTATGAGCTAATCTTCCCTCATCACGTGCACGAGAAGCGTGAAACTACCTAAGGTAACTCACGGCATCGTTAGACACTGCGAAAGCGCCGATTCCGAGGATATAATTAACGACACGAGTCGGTAGCGAAGGATAATTTCTTTTCGTTCGCGCTCGCGCGGCTGCGCGCCACCGACTCGCAAATGCGGTTAATGGAATACTCGATGCTATACCATGGACGGGTATGATCATCGGCGTATAGCTACCACGTGCTACATCGAACGCATCGTAAAGCACCGACACCGATGATCATGTCTCTGGATTGCGTTTGGATTTTTCCTGAAACCCGTTTCGCGCGGCATCGCAACTTCGTTTCGTTTCCTACAACGCTGCTTATCCGTTCGTCCTCATTCTCAGATTGATTTACCTTTGATAAAGATGGATCGCGTAATAGTAAACGATGCGACCAGCGGTACATCCACATCATTCGATGCAACTTGCAATAATCGGAAATTGCATGAAGATCTCATCGAAGTGATAATTTTATAATGATAATTTTTTAAGTAAAGATGATTATCCGTCATCTAACGGATGTTAGTGGAGCAATTTCTGTCATCTTTATGTATAAATTGAAATAATTTATTATAAGACAATATAATAAATCAAGCTGTTGGTACTCGACAATATTGATGATCAATTTTAATATTAAGCGCTTAATTATTTCTGTTGAAAGATTTTGTATTTCTTTTTAGATCACAGTCACGTTATTGATTGACGATATTAGACGCGCAATTAAAATACTGTCTTTCTGTCTGATAAATGCACAGCTTCGATAGCGGTACTCTGTAAAATACGTAACGATGCGTGTAGACAATAAAGCCATTAAATTTATAGCACTGAGAGAAAAGCTTGAACAAACAGTAGAAATGCGCATCGCGTTTTGAATCATGTCAAGATTTTACAAAAGGAATATGTAATGCGAATAATAATCGCGCGAGAAGGGCACAATCGGCGATGTAGATCTCCTAAAGCGCGAAAGAGCACGCATTAATAGCCGTGTATTATTATAGCCATGGATCCGAGCATCTGATTTGTTGCCGAGTGTCAGAATAGAATACGTTCGCAGAGTCTGAAACAGGTATAACCGTGCGTAGGCGGGCACGTCACTGTTGCTCTCTCTTTCTCTCTCTCTCTCTCTCTCTCTCTCTCTCTCTCTCCACACCACGTGAGAATTTTGTCTTTGTGTAACACAGAAAACCTGTCTCCCAATGGACGACAAGATACACTTCGAAAAACAAAAAATATTTTTGCGCGGACACCTGATTTTAAAAAATGAGGAAAGGAAACCAGAGCATTGTTAAAAATATCACTGTATTTGTCGATGATGTCAAAAATTTATACTGAAAATAAGTCATATAAATATATAAACGTGGTATAAACACATTCCTTAATCTTAACTTCTGTGTCCTACACCGTTAAAAAGAATTTGATATCATCTCTTCAACTTGATACCTTAGAGAAAACGAGAGAGAGAGAGAGAGAGAGAGAGAGAGAGAGAAAGAGAAAGAGAGATGCTTCCAGCTCTTTTTTTCTAAAAACGAACCCTTTTCTTTCTAAAAAAAAAAAAAGACCTCCACAGGGATGCGTAATCTATATTTAGTATGTCTATATATGTATAAATATATATATA
>Ga0157364_1005925_pt1 | contig 12495 bp, 6 predicted proteins | sample AttsexASBM2_FD_111476 | JGI IMG/M metagenome (GOLD analysis project Ga0157364, IMG submission 111476) | Fungus gardens microbial communities from leaf cutter ant in Ribeirão Preto, State of São Paulo, Brazil - Atta sexdens ASBM2 | ecosystem: Host-associated > Fungi > Mycelium > Unclassified ...
ATATGCTGAGAAGTTTGTTTTATTTTTTATATTTTTATTTTTATTTTTGAAAAAAATATTAAATATATTTTTATATATATATATATATATATATATATATATATATATATATATATATATACGTAAGTAATAATGAATTAACAATAAACAAAATTTATTCCGCTAAATTAAATTTAAGAAAAGAAAATTTTTGCTATAATAATCAAGTTGCTTTATGCAGTTATCTTTGCCAACATAGAAAATACTATAATAAGATAATGCACTGAAAGCATAATTTACTAAATATTTTAAGACAACAATTGAATAATTCTACAATACTTAATAACTTTATTGTCACATTGTTATTTTTATGTCTAACATTGATTACATTTTCAAAAGTTACTATCATTTTTTTCGTAATAATTCAAAATATAGATATTATAAATATAGGTATTATAAATTTAGTATAAGTTTCTTCTTAAGCTTTTAAAATTTCAAATTTAAATACATACTTTGAAGATTCACGTGTTGTCAGCCGCAGAAATCTTTGCTTCATTTTACCGCGGGATGTAATATACTATAATAGGATTATACCCTGCAGGTGGCTGAAGGCAGTAGCAATTATTCAGAAGCAAGGAATCGCAAGTATTCTCGGTACGCTGCTATAATTTATGGTTGGCGTTACCAAATGGCGGCAACTAGGATTTCCTCGCTTGTACCGCATATTGCATTGTATAGCTTATGTACATTTATTCTGCACGATCACATAATAATTTCATTTATCATTAATATAGGCATGAAAATTAAAATATCTAAAAATAACGTTTAAAAAAATTTTATGGTAATAACATTAAAGTCAAGCAGGACTCAACATGCAAAAATTATTGAAATTTGAATTTCTGAGATATTATATACATTGAAAAAAAGATTGGTTGCTACAACAATTTAGATAGTAAAATATGGCATAGCATTTTTATATGGCTGCAGCAATCAGTTTTTGGTTGTAGCAGCAAATTTTTAGTTGCATTAGCTTATCGAATTATATATTGACATTGCGGATAGGCTAACGCAACTAAAAATTTGCTGCTACAATCAAAAACTGATTGCAGCCATATAAAAATGCTATGCCATATTTTACTATCTAAATTGTTGCAGCAATCTTTTCTTTCAGTATACTTATATGGATATATAAATATTCAAAATCATTTTTTAAAAGAAGCTGTAATATTGTATTCTGTATGACGAACTATTTTTATACTGTAAGAGACAGATTAAAGAATAAATAATTTGGTAATAATAATGAAATAAATATCTATAAATATTCGTTTAATGTCACAACTTTTTATCATTATTGGTTATCTTTAATCGCTACTTACACTACAAAGTTTTCGATTGTTTTATTTTTGGATTCCTTTGTTGGGCCATTTCCACAGCATGTTTGCACGGTTTGTCGCAATCTCTTGATTTTTAACGACTTGTACGGTCGATTTCCCAGCGGGCGGCTTGTTCAACACGCGATAAGATCGAATTATCCCGCGGTGCACCCACTGCCCCGTTTCGCCCGTTAAGTGCACGGCCATTTGAACTTTAGCTCGTACTTTGGGTGTGCATACACGAAGGCGGAATTCCTGAGGAGTGAAAGAGAAATACGGTCAATGGAAGGAGGAGGATTCGTGCCGAAGCTGCGATTAGCAATTAGTTCGGACGGAGGTGGTCACTCCATGTTTGCACAGCGCGGAACCGTTAATTAGCGAGAGAGAAAGAGAGAGAGAGAGAGAGAGAGAGAGAGAGAGATACGGTTAGCGCAGAAATGGATTGGAGCTAGAGTGATAGAGGTAGAGGACGCTCTGTCGGCGCTTAGGTGGCCTTTGCCAGAGTTTCGGCAAGTCGTTGATTCCCGTACGATCGCGGTGGTCCTTCGTCTCTTTCTGTTTCTTTTCTTCCTTTTTTCTTCTCGTGTCTTCTCCAACCCCCTACTCTGTGAGGTAATTTTTTCCTCACTCCCCGCGCGTCACCGCCACCGGCTCGCCGCCCTTTTGCTCTTCCCGGATATCAATTATGTCCGTGGGCCGCACGTTGCGACGGTGGACCCACCGGTGTGTGTCTCTCACCTCCATGAAGGGGGCCCCGGTGCTCGCCTCGTTATCCCTCGCCGTGGGCGTCGAAATCCCTGTGTAAGGTCTCTCAGGAGCTACAAAGTGCAATTTAAGAAAATCCTCTCCTCTCTCGTCTCTACGGCTCGATCTCGTTACACCCTCCCGTCTTCGTTTCTACTTCGCGTTCCCTCGTTCTAGCGATAAATCCCATAACAGTCGGTATCCTTCAATGCCTCCGACGACTTTCTTTTTTGAGCCGCTCAACTGTTAACGTAACGAGTAAATTGAAATCTTTGTAACGTGAATTTAAGAATATTGCGTTTTATATAAAATACTGTGCAGAATATTCACCAAATTTAATAATTCTTTATTTTTTTGCATAAAAACAGTATAAGAAATTATGGCTTCAACGAATTAAATCATTAAACAGTTAAGAATGCCAATAAAAGAGTCGACACTTTCGTTCATAAAATATACCACTTGCAATATTCTTACGTTATAATCTACGTAACACGAGAACATACTCATGATATTTTTCGATAGTAGTAGTGAAAGGCAGGACTGTCCTTTCGCTCTCTTTGTTCCGTTTCTCCGTTATCGTGCAAAAGGACGAAGTATTCCGCGCGAGGCGGACCGACCTACGACCCCATTTATACACGGGGACCCCAGACGGGACGTGTGATTCATAATATTAGATTTGAGTCGAGACCGAATAATGTAAACGCCACGTAGCAGGGCCTTATATACATGAGTGTCCTGTTGGAATAAGCGCAAGGGGCGTCACGTTGGCGGCGAATGCAACAACGTTGTGGACGATGCCAACGAAGACGACGACGACGCCATCAGGAACCCCGCAGCCACCCACACCCACGTCGGCCCCTTAAATCTCCATTCTCAGGCGCGCCTCGATCCCTTTGAGCCTCCTCTATGCCCTCTGACAACGACCCCGGGATCCTTCGTTCTGCATACATGTAAATACGTTCCATCCGAAGGTAATTTAAGCGACGACTATCTTTCGTTATTCTTACATCTATGTGCATTTTAAATGTATATAGACGTTGCATTATTAAATCTTTGAAAAATACGTTCTTTTATTAAAAACGTAATCAGCTTTGAGTTTCTTTTTCTCTGGGCTGTTCGCAAAGTTATTCATCTCAATTATATACTCCCATTTTCAATAAATTTCATCTTTATATTATCGTGTTTCAAATTTTAGATCAAAGATATTCGGCGAACGCAAACTAATATTACCTCAATGTTATAATTTTTCACTCAATAAATGTAATCTAACACATTGTACATACAGAAAAAAAAGACTATTCTTAAATCACCATAATATACTCATATATAAGCAAAAATATTGTAATCTTGCTTTAAAAATTTTAGTCTTGAATGTGTATTGATATAAGATTTTTAATTGAGCAAGTCTTGAATTAAGTGCAAAGTATTTGCATCAAAACAAATTTAATCAAATCAAGATTGATATCTTTGAGGCAAGATTACAATATTTCTGCTTATATATGAGTATATTATGGTTAATTTAAGAATCATCTTTTTTCTGTGCACAGTTATAACACATTATTGAGCAGAAAATGATGACATTGATATATAATTATTGTTAGTTTGTGTTCTGCGAGTAACAATTAGATATATGTCAGAAAGTCACGTATAAAATATGTTTAAATATATTTTAAATACTTTTACGTGACTCTTCTTCGTTATTCTCACGAGTAACGACAAACTCATTAACTTCGTCAAGCGTGAAGTCTCACGCGTCCGGGATGATACGTCATCATTGTTACAATTATAAAGGTAGATTTGTCGCTCGAAGCTAATTGTCCGGTAGAGTCTTATAGTTACTCGGTTGGCGTGTATTAGTGCATCAGAGCGGTAACGACAAGATTCCCCTATTAGAGGCAATTGGCTCACACCGTCCCGTTAAAAGCATTTTTAAATATGCGAGCTTATCTATGCGGATCGAAGACGCATGGTTAACGACTCCGTTCACATACCTTCCCTCCTCTGGCATGCAAGAACGATCGACATAATGTCGTTACAGGCTTCCAGGCGACGGTATCCCATCCTGAGAACATTCGTTTCGTACGTAGCCACGGCGTAACATCGTCAAGGATCGTGGAATTAAGAGGAGATGTATTCTCCGCCGTCATTACGTCTCCTCGTTGGCGCGTTATCGAGTCGCCTGATCTCGCTCGACTACACTTCATCTCGCTCGACCTAAAAGTCTAAACGACTTCTAATTAGGGGGACAGTCGAAACAAAACATGCCCAATCTCGGCAACACTTGAAATAAGTTACACGGGTCCGACGAGTCGCATACCACCTCGAGTACGACGGGCGAGCTACGATTTCCCTGCTTTCTTTTTTTTGCGGTCCGGTTGATATCGATTTTGTTGTGCGACATCGTTGTCTGATATTCCGTGACGCGTTTTTTATTTAACGAAAATATTGCTCCATCTCGTTTCACGCGTTCTTTCATCTCACAATTTATATGTTGCCGCTCATATTTATCGTATTCAGAGAAGGAATTTCTTAGCTTTAATTACGCGTTTCGTACTTGATGGATTGAAGCCAAGTTTGCTCGTTGGGAATTATTATTCTTCGTGTACCGGAGTTCGTCGATATTTCTACGTGTGCAGAACGTATTGTGCACGGTGGATTAATTAGCGCTTCTCGGAAGAGTATTTTACGACTGACAAGCCAGACGTGCGCCGCTGGCATATTATCTGTCTCTTGATCCCGCAACACGATGCTTCTCGAGAAATAATTTGCAAGGTAGACAAGTCGCTTGCTTAATTATTATCGCATGTATCGGCCACTTGCCTTGTGCGCTGCCAACCAAGATAAATCGAGGGGATTCGCCGCTTCGAGATCTTTTTATTTTTTTTAGAGACTCATCGTTTATACGATAGCAAGAATGTAGATAAAAGGACTTATTTGCAATCCAAATATCCAAATATTCCGTTTGGAGCAGATTGTTAAATTGTGAAACAATTAGTCTACAATTAGTATCAAACGTTGCATTCAATAATTAAAATATATCATCATTAAAATTTATTAATTAATAAACTAATCATATAAAAGGTCTACATATTTCTAAAATTTTATTAATGTAAATAAATGATGTAAATAATCAAAGGCTTAATCAATTTATTTCTTGACTGAGAATTAATTTTTATAGTATATGTTTTATAGCATACGTTATAGTTTTAGGAAATAATTTCTCCCAATAATATCCAAGCTTCTGGCTATTATAGTTGCTGTTAATAAAGAATTATATTGATTGTAATTAATCACATAATATGATATTGGTATGATATTGCGTCTCAATCGCAAATTTTTTACCTCGAAAGATGAATGCTTGACATTCTAGGGCGTGCTGCCACCTGTTGGGTGGTTGTAGATATCGTGGATTGCACGGTGTCGCCAACTGACGAAGGGTAGGAAAGATCACTTGAGATGTAGGTTCCCTTTTTTCACACTTTTCGTTCAACCCCGATCTTATGGACTTCACCTCCTCGTACAGGATGCCACAGGTGCTTCACTGCTATAACCAGTAAACTTTTTCATATTCCGGATTACTCACGAATTCGTCTCGCTTTTTAGTTGCTTACACTGCTGGAAAAGTAAATAAATTTAAAGTTCTCGGATTTATTCAAAATCTCGTGTTTCTTTCATATGTAAAAATCAATAATTGAATTGTTACTGTAATAAAACTGTGTTATTTATAAGTTATATAATTATATTCAAATGATTCGTTAACATTCTGAAATAATTCAATTATGCACTTTTAGAAGAATTACAATCAATCGCGTAATATTTTCTGTCGCACCTGTTGCATTTTATCGAACATCGTCCTTCAATTACGATAATCGTCCATCACAGTAAGACGGATCAGCATAAAAATCATTTAATTATTTATCCGAAATAGTCTATTCTCTCAATATTAATTATTATCTTTAAGATGTGTGTGGACAAACTGTTGACGTTCCACGATTAATAGACGATAAATACATTGCGCAGTAGATTTCCAGCAATGACTTAACAATGCGTAGCTGGATATTTCATCATCCCTTACATTCACGCGCCGACATTCTGTCCGAAGGCTTCGGTGATCAATTATTTTGTTCGGTCGGTCGATAATAGCAGGTCATAATATGGTCCATCGGCAGAATTGAACGTAGCCATCTGTTGTCGGCACGGTCTGCGACAAAACAAACAGCTTGCCAATTACTGAACCGAGCTGATTTCGGTGCCGCTCGACATAATTTGGAGGCCGCCGTGGAGGACAAAGGCGGCTCGTTTCCACCACGCCCACCATCGTTAAACTCCACAACGAGTAGCTACCACGATCTACCACTACTACTATCACCTACCGTAGTCGCACCTTCATTGCACCCTTCTCACTTGGTATCTCTATTTATGTTGCACAAGCCGCAGCTTCTCCCGCGCCGGCTGTCCTTTTGTCCTATCGCTGGACAACGACAGGGCTGCACCATTCGAGATCCGAAATAATGTCCGGGTAGTTTCGATAGCAAGAACAAAATATGACGTTCCTTCACAGTTAAACTTACAAGTTATCTTGATGTATCTAAATAATTTAATTTTTTTTACTAACATTTATTTGAAAACTTCGAATAAATATGATATAACCAAAATTTAAAATTGGCTTATTAAATTTACCAATTATAATTATCTATTAATTATTATAATAAATAAAATGTAAAATTGTACCTTAATCGTTAAATTGTTTTTTTACGTAATTTCTTTCGTGAATAATTGTTTTTGATTTTAATATATATAGATTTAAAATTTAGATTTTTAAATTTATAAAAGTTTTAATGCTTATCATTTATATAATTTTTTATATTCGAGAATCATTTCTTACTTTTATATATTTAAAATTTAATCCTTATTCATCGTTAATCATATGTTCAGAAACGAAACATATGAGACGCGTATATGCATGTGACAGAGGAAAATTAAAAAATTCATGTTATTGTCGAAAGAAAAATATACTGCGATCCTTTTCGTATTTTTCTATAAATCACGTAATCATTATGCCCGCTCACGTAGTTGTGTACAATTCAAGTTTTATTCTTGTCGTCACGATTCTAGAATTCTCTTCCTTTCATAGAAATTTTTCCTTACTAAAACTCATCACGTTAAACTATTAAATTAATCGATATAAATATTTTGCTACAAATAATTATTTATTTATTCTGTCAATACCTAATTATGCCTAGCGGCAAAGTCTATTATTTTCCTTTTAGTTTAATATTAGGTATACTCGATCTGTTATTTTTCGAAAACAATAAATATTCCTGTTCACTTTCGACGTTTGGGGAAACTTTGTTTTATGGATTTAAGAGAAACTTAATTTTGATGCAAAGCTTTCTAATCCTCTTTCAGTGCTAAGGTACAAATTTTGGTAAAACGCATTCCTCGCGAAACGATTACACGTTAAATAAGCAAGATTTAGAGCCCATGACAAAGGGATAGCAGAAGCAACGGCAGCCACCCGTCGTGCATTCTTCGGATGCCGATGATCATTGTCACGCTAAAGTAGCCGTGTAACGCGTTGCCTTATGGCTACAGAATCAGTTTAACTTATTCCGAATCACGAATCTGCCATTGTGACTCTACAGGCGAGTCGGACTAACCAGCGGCACGATCGCATTTTTTGCGGAGGTTTATATTGTAAATTTATGTTTTTAACGACATATACCCCGAATGAACATCGCGGGCGGTAGAATTAGCAGGTATTGAAAGTGCTATATATACGTGCTCGAAAGGTGCCGATCTCCTCCCTTGATTGGGATCGTCTTGTCTCGGGATCGTTTGCGGATCCTTGCAAGTCTGTGGATAAAGCGGCGAGGAGCGTGTACAAGGCAAGGGAACAGCGGTACACCCAGGTACACCTGAGTGACGGATCGGGGGAACATGCGAGACGACCGCGTAAACCGTAGATGACGATCAGGAGAGGGCAGCGGTTATGTGTAAGCAGACGGGTGGGTGGTTCGGGTCGATCTGAGTAAGGGCGACGAGGAAGTCGTGAGAATTGCCAGAATGCCGTGCGTGCCTGTCGCACACTCCTGAGGATTACTCGGGATACAAGCGCTGCGGGGAATCCGCAATCCATATAACCCCGCTTGCCGCTCCGTATTGGTGGTGCATCCAGAAGCGCGACCATGTACCTGCTGATGCTCATCAGGACTTGCGTGCCCTTCGCTCGTTTATATTTCACTCAGAGACATCGTGCCGGTCTTAACTGGATTCTTTACGACCTGCACCGGAATGTTTTCTCTCTCGCGACGTAGCTAATTTATCGGTCTTCGACCGGCAACACATCTTATCAATTATCGATTGCAACCGTGCGAGACGCGTGACCGGAACATTTGTCTAGTTATTCTTTCTTGTCGTATTCAATGTTATTTTATTATTTATATGGATTAAAATTAACGATCATCTAAACTATTCAACACATATATATAGTAGATACTATAATTATAATAATTAATTTTCTTTCTCTACTGACAAGATGGATTTTCAGAATGTATCCAGATCAGAAAGAGATGGGATCGGATCTGAATTCGATCTTTTTCATGTGTCATCAGTATATAAACTGAGTAAAAAAATTAATTACATATGAAACTTCTTCTTCTGTTTATTTATTGCTGAAAAATGAAATAAAGTTATTAACTGACTTTAAATAATTGCAGTAAACTCTTTACCTGACGAAACTGTGGGTCATATTCGATCCCCGCTTTGTCATTAGAGGGGGGGGAGGAGGCTAATGATTAATTATCACATTAATTAATTTAATTCTTAAATAAATGCAAGAAAAAATAAAATCAGATTCTTTGGTACATTATCATCTCTTTTTTCGAGAATTAAATGCTCACCATTGGAGGTACTTACAGATATAGAAGGAAGTCGATTCTGAGCAATCATCGCGCTCCAATTATCCACAACTGCAGTTTCGTGCGGACGTGTATAACTCAGTTTTACACACATATAGTTTTTACTTACGCGAATGTTACGGTGGAGGAACGTTCAAGGCAGATTTTCGCATTTACAGTGAACTCACCGCGGGTTGTTTCGCGGCACGAATCGATCAGCGACCAATTATCGTTCGGACGAGGGCATTTACTTGCCGCCGCCTCGTTAACGTATAATCATCAGCGAGGCGGTAAAAGTTTTCATTGCTATTAAAATCGTCCCTTCTTCTCTGATTTCCATTAATTCAATTGTACTTTTTCTCTCACTTCATTTTACGATTAATTATTTCATTTCATTCTTTTTATGCCTAAATTTTTTTAGTGATTTATTTTAAGGAATAATTCATAGAATTACTAAATTTTATATAAATTTAATTGTGCATCCACATTTTGAACAAATAAATGGTCTTGAATTAATCTTAAAATAACGATTTAACGATTATTCCCTTTCATAAGTTTCTTATATATTTTATAAATAAAAGTATTTCCCGCACATAGCGTTAAGAATTGTCTGAAATCGACATATGTGTCGATCACCAGGTAAATGTGGTGTCTTCCTGTTTTGTCGTGCCTTTGGCAGCCACAGAACCATTTGTGTCCCCGCGGATAAAGTCGCGCGTGCACACGAAGTGGCCGGAAAATAGCACGAGTGGTGGGTTACAAACCGCTCTCCCTCGTTCACCCCTTACCTTTTCTTACCTCCCGCTCCCATTCTCTCCAAGGAAATTGGCAGCTAGGTCGAAACCCTTTTGTCGTCGACGCGCTGCATGCACGACGGAGTAAACAGCTGCGAATGCTATTTCAATAACGGCTAAGCGTCTAGATAGAATTTTGGCACTGGTCTGCATTCGAGCACACGTCCTTTGATCAGATGGCCGGTGTCCTCGAAAATGTACCCGTCGAGATAAACTCCACGGCTTTCTACATTCTTTCTTCGCCATCTATTTACACAAAATATTTTCTATCCATTTCACAATAGTCATATTATTTAACTTGTGTTAACCAGAAGATTGAAGTATTGGATTATATCATTATATTATATAAAAGAATCTAACCAATTGTCTGAATTTTTTTACATTTTTTGCGCACGAAAAAATAATTTTTAATTGAACCATTTGAAGCAACGTTCAAACGAAGGCCGCTTAAAGTAATCCTTAAATAATAGTCAATTCCGCGTGCTATTTCAATCGCTCCATGTACATCTCGAATATTCGCGTGACATATTGCGAGCTCAAAAAAAAATGTCAAATTTAAAGCGTTAATGCTTTTCCGAATTTAATGAATATATCGGCTACGCTAGCATGGGTCTTTTTTCATGCGACCGTCGTTTATTACAGGCGGCTTTATATCGGCCGCTTTCATGCGCGTCTGAACGCGATGCCGCGCGTACGTATCACGCGGATCGGGAAACCGACGAAAAACGATGAAAGCCTATGAAAGCGAGCATTGTGGGTGGTTTCATGAGGGATTCGGGATGGGTGAGAGCATGCGGGCGACGTGGCAAGGGAACGGGAATCCCATCTGTCGGCATTTTTGCGCCGACATTGTGCGCCTGTTTATATCGACACCGTACGAGATAGAGAGAAAGGGACAGATAAAGGCAGGCTGGAGAAAAGAGAAGAGAGAGTGAGAAGGAGAGAGAAAGAGAACATCTCGCTTTATTGCCGTATTGGCATATTGCCGCGGATTCACCAACGTGTTCTTTTTTTTTCATCTTTTTTATCTTCGCTGCACGCCACGAGAACGGCTGTACAACTCTACGGTGTGTATCGGACACACACCGTCGACGGCTGGCAGCGTCTCCTCTCTGCACACCGCGAATTTCGCCCGTTTCCATGCGACGACCAGTCACGATACTGCTCATGCCGTCGTAAATTTCAAACTGACGGACGATAGCCGAAGCGTATCGGAATATCGACGCGAAGTTACTCCTTTTTCTCGTGGTCCTGCCGCGTGCGTCCATCGACTCGATGTCGTCGAGAATCATACCCTGTATCGGACGTTTCTTTTGTCGTTCTTTTGCTTTCGTTCACGGAAAATGTGAGATTTAAGCTCCTTTGCTAACGTGAAATAATTCTATACAATTCAATAGTAGTGCATACAATGAATAAATTTATTCTTAATTTATAGGAATTAGATTTCATTGTTTTGGAATAAGATTTCACTCTTTTGGAGTGAATGTCACTGCAAAGAATAAAATCTCACTCTAAAAAAGGGAGTGAGATTTCATTCCTTTGAAATGGATGGAGTGAAGAGATCTCACTCCAAAAGAGTGAAATCTTACTCCAAAAGAGTGAAAATCTGTCTTTGTTCGCGAGTGCAAATATTTTTACTCTTTTTTTCAAGACTGATTCAATTTTTAGTGATCAATTTTTAGAGTGAGATTTCAATCCAAAAGATTTAAAGAGATTACATATAAATGTATTATTTTCTATGTATAACATATAATATGAAGACATTTTTATGAATATTTAAAAGTTTGAGCTCTTTGTTAATAAAATATTAAAACAAGTTGAAACAGATTTATCATAAGGTTGTTTCAATAATAGATGCACAGGAATTAATTAGAATTAAAAAATTATTAATTGCTGATAAAATAATTAACAAAAAATAATTAACAAAAAACATCAAACCTTTCAGTTTGCTGTACACACATTTTTCAATAATATTGAATAATAAATTATAATAGAAAACTACAATAACGAGAAACATATAGCTTGTTAAGAGTCAGGAAGAATTTCAAAACTTAATTAAATCATTATAAGTAAATAACAATAAAATAACTGGTTACATCTGCAGATTGAAAAAGTAGGAAATGAAATAGAAAATTACAGATATAAAAAAACGCATTTCGCATATATAGTTACATTTATATGCGGTTCTCTCTGCCCATATATAGACGGATCGAATGATCGATTTATTTGCTGTATGTCTCTGCCTGTGTCGAGTGACACTGGATGACAGCGGAATGGGCACACTCGATAAAGCTATCTATGTAGACGCCAGTTCTCCTCGTCGTGAGAGACAACACGCGAAGATTAATTTCCTTTCGGAACTTTCACCTCACTTGTATCGATAACTTGACATATAGTTTCACATCGTTGACTATCGCAACGACTGAAATTTCAAATATTTCTGAAAAATGGTACATACAGAATGATATTAATATATGTGTACATTTAACATTGAATTAAATAAATAGATTAAATAATAACTTGCATTAAACAAGTTACTTGCTATTAATATTTTCATTATCATAATTATGTCTAATAAAATACAGATTATTTAATATAATAATTCAGGAAATCATATTGGTCACTATATGTTTATATGTGCGTGCGTGCGTGCGTTCGTGCGTGCGTGTATGCGTGCGTGCGTGCGTGCGTGCGTGCGTGCGTGCG
>Ga0157364_1005926_pt1 | contig 12495 bp, 10 predicted proteins | sample AttsexASBM2_FD_111476 | JGI IMG/M metagenome (GOLD analysis project Ga0157364, IMG submission 111476) | Fungus gardens microbial communities from leaf cutter ant in Ribeirão Preto, State of São Paulo, Brazil - Atta sexdens ASBM2 | ecosystem: Host-associated > Fungi > Mycelium > Unclassified ...
ATATATATATATATATATATCTGTTTTTTTTATAACTACGCTTTTTTAAAATCAAAATTCAATAGTGCTCCGTTGTCAAACAAGAATACTGTTAAATAGTGTTAAATACAGAAAGTGTATACAAATGGATTTACAGTACAAGTATGTATATCGTATTTTTTAAAATAAATTACAGAGTACATGATTAGTGAAAGCATCTCATATGCTTTTTTTATAAGTACAAAGTACAATAAGTGTACAAAAAAATAATTTTTTTTAGCAAGAAAATATTTAATTAACTTGTAAAATTTGTAGGATTGAACTATAATGTTTATTTTGTTTTGAATGACCTTTAATATATCCATTTTAATATTTTTTTTCAGAACGATCCATCCTGTGAAATATTTGCAGGATCATCTGGTAAATATTGTATACAAATTGAATAAATTAAGACATAAATATAACAGAATTTTTCTATAAAGTATCCAACATTTGCAGGAACAAAATGTTCGGACAGATGGTAGGAAATTTTTATCATTTCGACCAGTAAGTGTAAATGTCTCATCAATTGTTCAGGCAGATAGTTCAGCAATATTTAAATTAGGTGACACAACTGCAGTTTGTGGTATTAAAGTTGTAAGTATAGTTACAACATTATTTATATATGGATGCTTTCCATTTATATCCATTTCTACTAGTATAAATTCTACTAGTATAAATTAATTTTAATCTTTGTTTAATTTATTCTTTATCTTTTTTGAGAAGTTCTACGAATTAGAAGATAAAGAGATAATATATATAAGTTAAACTGAGATTAAAGTTAATCTAAATTAGAAAAAACAAGTATTAACATCACAAGATAACACAACTGTCATTCTATCTTTTCTGAGATTCTATGAGTAATAAAGGATACAAATAGATGTTCCATTTTTGTTTTTACTTATGATATGTCAAGAAAGATATTATAGAATAAGTTCGTGTGGACTTGTATCATTGAATGGAAAGCACTCTGTATTTTTTTTATATCTCTTCAAATACATATATGAGAGACAGAATTTGATGTTTTTTAAATAATTTATATAGTATTTTATAACAAATTTTATTTTTCTTTATTTATTTTAACTGAAAGTTGCTTTATTTCACTAATAATATGATTCACATTGTGCTATTTTAGGAATTAGCGGCACCGAAAGCAGACACTCCGGATCACGGTTACATAGTACCAAATGTGGAATTATCTCCTCTCTGTTCTTCAAAGTTTCGTCCGGGCCCACCGAGCGAACAGGCGCAAGTGCTTTCTAAGTTGATAGATATTATTTTGAGTAACTCAGCGGCACTTGACTTAAAAGATCTTTGCATCTGTAAAAGTAAATTAGTATGGGTATTATATTGTGATATCCTGTGTCTGAATTACAATGGTTCAGTTATAGATGCTTGTACTGGAGCATTGATGGCAGCCCTTAAAACATGTATGTCACATGTGTACATACTGCTATAATATGTAATAATATCTGTGTTCAATTTCTTTTCTGTATTTCATAAAAGAATTTATCTTGCAGTGACCTTACCTGAGGTGAATTATACTAAAGAGACAGCACTAACTATCGTAAATCCGAAAAATAGAAAGAAGTTTATTGTAAGAACATTACCAATTTCTACATCGTTCGCAGTATTTGAAAAGTCAGTTTTGGTTCAGTGTAACAGATATTTACATGTAGTTTATATTTGATTAATCTCTTTACTTGTAGACAATTATTAATAGCTGATCCAACGGATGATGAGGAAGATTTGTCATCAGGAAAATTTTCTATTGTAATGGACGATGAGGAAAAAATTTGTTATGTACATAAACCTGGTGTGTATTAAAATACAGTGCAATATTGTAGATTATTCGTATTTTAATAAGCTTAAGCTTAATAAGCTTTGCATAATTTAAGATTTAATGATTGAATATGTCACATGTAACAATGATCATAAATTTAATAGGTGGAATTCCAATCTCTCAGAATTTATTTTCCAAAGGATTGGAAATGGCGAAAACAAGAGCAAAGTTAGTCCGATCGGTAATCAACGCCGCTATTTCAACACTGAATGTAAAAGATGAGGAAATAAATACTTGAATATATTTCTTGAATATATTTCTTAAATAAAATATTATATTAGTATATAATATTATTATATATATTATATATTTTCATACATATATTTGATATATAATAAGAGTGATACAATTATTTTGTAAGTATATATATATTTTTTTTTTCTTAGTTACATCTTTATTATAAATTTTTGAAATTGGATTGTATAGGATTTGAAAAGAACAAATTAAATGTTAACATACGTAGAATGTAGTTAATGCTGTTTATTTTTACACACTCGTGGCACATTAAACGTCTAAATAAATAAAAGTTTATAAAAATATCGTTGACAAGTATACTAAAAGATAATTGAGATATCAGTCTTCCATTTAGAATATATTAATACAATACACATTATTAGTTTAAAAATACGTTATGTTTCTGCATTAACTCGACATAAATGTGAATGTAACTTAATACAAAATTAACATGACATCTTCTTAAAGAGTTTTATAAATTCTTCTAATGATATTTCTCCATCGCCATCTTCATCTACTTGGTTAATCATATCAAATATTTCTTCATCAGTCAACTCTTCTTCCAATTCCATCGCAACTCGTTTGATATTTTTAAAGGATATTTTCCCTGTTTTATCATCATCGAAAAGTCGGAATGCCCTTATTATTTCGCTTTGGCTTTCATCTACATCTGTCATTTTAATTAACATTATTTTCATGAATTCTTCATAAGATAACGAATTAGGACATTCTGGTGTGACATCAGCTACGAGTGTCTGTAATTCTTTCACTGTCGGTTCATATCCTAAGGCTCTAAGAACAACTTTAAGATCCTTGATACCAATTTTTCCGGTGCCATCCGGATCGAATAGATCAAATGCTTCCTTTATATCAGATTTCTGTTTTTCGGTTAATTCAAATTTTATCATGTTCTTCTTGTGAGCTTGTTTCTTCGATGTAGACGCCTATGGAAAAAAAAAATAGAATTAATCAAATAAATAGACATTATAATTGCGTTTCAAAGCAATTGAGATTCATAATTTATATAATTGGAAGATGTATTTAAAATTCACACATATACAAATATTAGATACCAAGTTCCAGGCTCAATTGTATCTTTAATGCTGTTTCACTTATTTCATTTATGTCAATAGCAATGTAGATGAATCTTAATCTCAGTTTAACTTACTTCCCACAGAATACGAACCACAACAGTATTACATTATAATTATAATTTTCTACTCAGTAATATAAATGACATGATACATATGTTGTACAATGTACATAATAGTTATATTAAATATATAAATTATAATATAGATGGAACATTACTTTATGTTCTCCAGATTTTTTCTTTTAGTTTTTAAAAATTAGGAAAAGAATAAATATAATATAAAGAATATAAAGAATACATAATATAAAAAATATAAAGAATATAGAATATAAAAAATATAAAGAATAAACTAAGATTAAAATTATCTACATTGATAAAAACAAGTCTTATCTATGTAGTGGTCTCCAGTTCAATTCATTAATTCATTAATTCGAAAAATAGCTGAAAGATTTATTATTGAAGAGTTGTTGAAAACTTTAGCCTCAAAATAAACGAGCATACATGTAAGATGATCAAATTGTAGTTTTCTCAAAATACCAAAATAAAAATAATTTTAATATTTTAGCAAGCTAGACAAAATTTTCGATTTAAAATAATTTTAATAGAATTTAAAAAATTACAATATAAGTTTGTTAAATCAAAATCAAATTAATTACCATGCTCAGCAACTTATTCTTCGCAAACGTTACAAATGAATATCCACAATTCGGACACTCTGAATTGTTTCTAATGCTAATGTCGTCGCGAGACTGCCATTCTCAATAGCTTATACCTCGTACCTGTAAATATTACTTTCATTAATCATTATAAGGAAGGACCTTAGTTTGATCGATATACAACGTAGTGTTACAGATATTTCGAAACTGACAGCTGACAGCGCCAGTTTACGCAACAATGAAAAACTTTTCATAACTGCTGAGCAATTAGTAGCGGGCAGACGCGTATGAACAGAATGATTCGAGCAAAAGCACAAAATTGCACAAGATTAAATATACATAGCGTGTGCCATCTAACAAGCGATACAACATCATTTCATCTATGTTTAACATTAGCAAACAACAAGGATGTAATGATCAAGTGCGTTACATGGTTAGCTGTAATCATTTGTTGAAAGGCATGCTGTTAATTATCCAGAAGAACTCTATTCTGATTTCGATAAAATTAGGCTCATTCGACACGTTTTTACATAAAATGAAAACATCTGGCAGAAAAGTGTGAGACTACCTTACCAGAACGAAACCTAAGAATGGACATCCCGATCTTTTTTGTGAACCATAAACCTCATAGGATAATGTCCATGTTTTTGTGGTTTTTTTCCATACTATTATGTGATTAAACAAAGACGAATAATATATATAATTTATACATATAATATAATTATATTATATGAATTATGTATATTTTTCATTGGTAATTTGTTAACTTATTATTTGTTATTATTAAATTGGTTATTTTCTGCTTTTATTTCTTATGGCTTTTTATTATATTTGGTTTTTTTTATTTTTTGAAGCTCGAAATACGTAAATCGAGCTATTTCCGAAATATAAGTTATAAGAGTAGAAAAATAATGATATAAAAATATCAACGCGAAATATTTAATTTCTCGTCGAATAAATAAGTACTCGATGTTCATTCCGCTTAAGCGGAAGCACAGACTTTTACATAATGCATAATACATAAGAAATCCAACCAATTAGAGTTCTTTATTTCATGGAAAGGAAGGAAACGAAGGGTGAAACAAAGATTTGATTGGTACATTTTCTTATGTATATTACGTTGTCTTATGTATGCGTTATGTAAGATTCTGGACTCTTCGTTTTATTCTTTTTATTGATGAAAAGCCAGTTGTAATAAAATTTATCCCCATCACCCGTTTTTCATTAATCAGCGTTCAGTTTCAAAGCGCTGTTGCTCGTATGAAGATCCGTTTAATCCAGTTTACTCCACCGTCTCTACTCTCCTGTTCATCATGATCCAACGAGTAGTTTGATACGAGCTTTATGTTTAGCTTAGTTTAGCTGTGTTGTAAACGTAGAAAGAAAGAAAATAAAGTTTATCTATGTGATTTATATGCATATTTGTACAAACGCGCTGATAAACAAGCGTATTTTTTGCCTGAATTTGTAAATTTTAATTGAACGTAAGTTTGTAAAGAGAGAAAAATTCTTTCAAGTAACATAATTTTGAAGGAGCGTGTCTAGGTTAGGTTAGCTTGAAACTTCAATATGTATGTAATTAATTTTATCTTTATTAAGTTTATCTTATTGAAATATTTTATACACAAAATCAAGTATCTTAACTTTTATTTTTATCATAGTTACATAATATAAATAACACAGTTAAATAAAACTTTGAAAAAAGATTGATTTTATATATACGGGATGTTCCGAATTTAAATAGTCAAACTTTGGGAGCGTATAAGGGATCGATAAACTAAGAAAAAAAAATCTTATCTCTAAGATTCTTTAAAGATATGATATATCTAAAGAATTTTAAAGATACTCGTTACTTCATTTTGAAGAAAATAGGTCACTTATATTCGGAACACTCTGTATGTATTTTATTAAATAACATTTAAGTAATTAAGTAAGATTCTTATGTATTAGAACATGGTGACAGGACCAACTGAACATGGAATACAAGCTGATGTTATATTCGTCATTGAAGGAACAGCCGTTAACGGCGCGTACCTTAATGATCTTAAAACAAATTATGTTATTCCAACATTGGAGTAAGTTTTAATATGTAACATACATTTATAAATCACTTCATAAATCAATTGATCATTAAAAATAATCCTATTTTTGATTACATTTATATGCAATCATCAACTTTATTATAAACATTAATTGCATCATACTTTCTATATTATGTATAGAATAAGGATCTGTTTGTCAATTTTTGTGTTTTTTCTTTATTTATTATAGATATTTTAGTCAAGGTGGCATAGAAGATAGAGAATATGTTGCTGAGGTATATGATACAATATACAGTTATATTTCTTAATATATGAAAATTAATTAAGTTACAATTTATTTTATTGCAATCGAAATTTGTTTTAACAGAACAGCACGACATTATATGGAATAGTCGTTTATCATGCTGCTGATTGCTTACCATCTCCGTGCACTGAGACGCTAGGACCTTATTCAAATCCTCACAAGCTACTGATGGTTCTAGATAAGCTTGAGTACAGAACACATAATATCTAATAATATCTTTAGTGTTTAATATCATAATATTTTTCATAAATAAATCTTTTATAATTAATATTGCTATTTTAAAAATTATATATCCTTTTTATTAATTTAGTTTATCAATAATAATGTTTCATCTAGAATGGTTGGTGGAAAGGGAGAATCTTTTGCAAACATAGGTGAAGGTCTTGCAACAGGATTACTATGTTTTGAAGACTTGCAGCTGAGACGAGAGCCAAATACAGCTTCACAAAAACATTGTATTTTAATATGTAATTCGCCCCCGTATCAAACTATGATTCAAGAAACTTACAAATTCGCTGGTCATACCATTGAACAATTAGCTACTATTTATCAAGAGGTGAGTGACAAATTGTAAATGCGTAATAAGGAGCTGATCATCATGTATGTGCGTATATACTATATATGTGCGTATATACATATATATGTAATTTTTCAGAGGAATATTAATATTTCTATATTATCACCAAGAAAAATTCCGGCATTGTATAAATTATTTGAAAAAGCTGGCGGTGATTTACAGTCCTCACAAACAAAGAATTACGCCAAAGATCCACGGCATTTAGTACTTCTGCGAAATTACAATTTAAAGGAACGACCAGTCAGTCCCCAAATGGGCGGTAATGTTCACAATACTGCGGCTACCGCTGCACAAATACCCTTAAGTCCACTGCAGAGTAACGACAGTCCTAACACTAATCAAGTGCAGCAGAATATCGCTCCGCCGAATCAGCAGCAGGGTCCTCCTTTCAGAAACCAAGCCCCCCCTCAGAATATCACCTCTGTACATCAAACTGTTACGCCGTCCATGGCGGCACCAATGAATACCGCCCGACCGCCTTACAATCCTCAGATAGCCGCACCACCAAATTATCATCCACCGGGAGTAAACATAGCCACAAGGCCCAGATGGATGCGACCATTCATAGCACCAGGTGCAACCGCGCCTGCAAATACACAAGGCAGTGCGCTAATAGCACAATTAACACAACCGCCTTCATCATTAGGACTTAATGTAGCTGCGTTTAATCAACGATTAGATGGTAAAAGTATTGACACATTGACAGTCTTATTTAATCTTACCTTTTATTCTTTATGCTGTTTAGACATACAAAGTATGTCTGTAGTTTACATTTTATTTATTTTATTTATAGATTATGTTCTAGATAACTTACATTTATTTTATAGTGGCTGGCAATAATGTTATGGCAGCTAATCAGCAACAGCAACAGCAGCAACTCACGCAACAACAGCAACAACTGCGCTTGACGATGCAGTTGCAGCAGCAAAATGTTCAGCAGGCTACCATGTCTATGGCTGCTCAATCGACTCATAGTCAACCAGGAGCACAGCTTACTGCTTCTTGTATTAGCCAATCTGTACCTACTCAAGTCTCACAAACTGTTACTGCTTCACAACAAGCACCGGTCTCAGTATCTTCTATTACGCAACAGATTACTCATTCTCAGGCACAAGTAATCAAAAATTACATTATTATATTTATATAAATTTTATATATAAACAAAAGGATAAAGGATTAAAACGTTGCAGTAGAGTGATATATAGAATAAAATAAAAATTAGAATGAGATAAAAATATATAATTTATAGTTTATTAAACACTGTGAATCAGGGGAAAAGCTATCTTGAGTCACAAAGGATTATAAAAAATAAATAATAAAATAATATTGATTCTATAATTTTTCAAGGGCAATGTTTCTACTGGTACTGTACAAAATCAACAACTTGTGCCGCGCGAGCGCCAGAACATCTGGCAAGGTATCGTAGAATGGATCGAAAAGGCTAAAAATCCAACAGATGCGCAAAAACAAACGAGACATGTCCCGTGTCAAGTTTCCGCTAATGCGAAAGACGGAGATCCGGAATTGTAAATGATTGTTTTCTATTGTTAACAAGCCTTTTCGTATTTTTATTTTACATGATATTTGCTTTTCAGGAAAGCGGATACATGGCCGCCTAAATTGATAATGCAATTGATGCCGAAACAATTGATAGGAAGTATTGGTGGTACTTATCTGAAGAATTCTAAATCTGTTGTATTTCACCCGACGCCATGTGAAGCATTAGAATCCTTAACAAAAATGATGACAGCTGGATTTGTAAGTGTATTTATTGCTATGCATTATACACGTGTTTTTTTATTTTGGCTGTGTAAATGCTATGAATAATATATCTGCGACAATGTTTATAATAATACTCAAAATTCAATATATTTCAGGCAGGCTGTGTTCATTTCACTTCTGCGTCATCAAGTCCAGCTTGTGAAATAAAAGTACTTATACTTTTGTATACTATAGACAAAAAAACGTATTTAGGTTTTATTCCAAACGATCAAACAGCTTTTGTAGATCGTCTTCGCAAGGTTATTCAACAGCAGAAAACGTCTCAAAACGCTTCTGTAAGACAGGTAATAAGATTTACTTATACGCGAAATTGATAAAAAGAAAATAATCAGATAGTAACTCTTATAACTTTGTTAGGCTAATCCTGGACCGGGTAATACGATTCCCGCACCCATGTCTACTACAGGTACACAGGGGGGTATTCTTATGTCCCAAACAAATACGATGGCAATGGGAGGTGGTCAAATAACACAGAATGTCGTGTCCACCGCTCCTCCACAAACTTTAACTTCGACCAGCGGTCCCCAAATGACTCAAATGAATATGCAGGTAATACAATGATCTAGCATTTCTATGGAATAGAATAATAATTATATATTGGTTAGATATATTTAGAAAATGTTACACATGTGTTTACAGAATAGCGGAATTAATGGTCCACAAGCAAATACTGGTGCCGGAGGTATGATCGGCCAACAGAGACCTCCTTATGATGATATAGAAATCGCCAGGCATCAAAATTTGCTAAAGATTCAACATCTAAGGCAAACATTAGAGGCTGCCCAACAGCAAGAGGCACAGTATAAGTCTCAATTGGAAGTAAATGTAAATATATATATTTTTGTATTTAATAAAAAATAATATTTAAAAGTTAGAAATTTTTATGGTTTTCGATATTGTTTGTCCAGATTCAACAAAATCTAGAAGTGGCACAACAGCAAGAGATGCAGTATAAGCAACAACTTGAGGTAAACGATAATTTAATTTATCAATAAATATATTTTTAGTATTGTGAAGTAAACAATTATTTTCACACATGTACAGGCGCAACAAGCACAGAGAGGCCTCAATCCGGCCGCAATGGCTAATCAACAGGCGAACTCTCAACGATTGATGCGTCCAGTCTCCACTAACAATCTTGGTCTCAGACATTTATTACAACAGGTGAGAACTTACGATAACTTGAAAAAAAAACTGAGCTGTATTTGTATTAATGTTTATAGATATGACAAAAATAAAGATATGTAAAATAAACATTTATATTACAAATTGCAATTAATGTTACAGCCACAACCTCAATATAGCGTTCGGCAAGTATTCGGAGTACAACAGCAAATGGTAGGTCCGAGAGGACAAATAGCAACGAGACCAATGGCTCCCGGTAACGCACAAAATCAGCAGTTTGAAGATGTATCGAATTATGACTTTCTTGGTTAAGCATTGCAAGTAAGAATTTTCTTAATTTTATTTTTTTTAATTTTACTATACTATATATTATATTAGTATACATGCACACTCGCCACTTGCACGTATCCATGCACAAGTAAAAGACAATATAGGAGAGCATAATAATTTTAATTTTGTATATTTATGAGAATAAATAATATTTGTACATAGGAAGAAATACATACCCAAAATACGTATATATAAAGTTATAAATCAAGATGTTCACATTTTTTAACTATTGTTGAAAATTTTCTGGATATTTTTGGCAACATTAATATTAGATGTACTTTCTCCTTTTGTTATTACGTAACCTCCCCCCTCCAGAAATGTTTTTTAACTTTTAACGCTTTATTAACAACAAACTCCAGATTAATGGAATATACTTCGTTTTCTTTCAATTCGTTACAAATTTTTTAAATCTTTAATTACATTGTTAATAGGATCTTTATTTGTTACTGTTCTCATTTATTCGAATGTCGAATAGTGGTTTACATTTTTTTAATTATTAGGTGGTCATAGATCAGCTTTGTAGAAATTGAAAAGCTTATAGCAATTCTTTTCCATTCATTTTTTCTTATGATCCAGATTATTGTTGCTTGATTTAACTTCTGCAAAATACAATAGCTTCTCTCTATTTTCGAATCAATTCAAGATTGATTCTAGAAAAATTAAGTTTCTCTTTAATGTTATTCAACGTTTATTCGGAATGATTTAACTTGGAAATGTAAATTATATAACAAAGAAATTGCTAATTACAAACAATTTTATGAACAATGTTTAGTAACACAGACCTTGAAAAATTCCGAAAATTCGAAATAGTTTTATGAATAACGGTATAAGTGGCAAATTACACGCTTTGAAGTCGCAATTTTTAACAAGTAATAACATTTAATATTATATTTTATATAATATATTTTATTATGTAGTAATAAAATAATTATTATGTAATACTAAAATAAAGTATACAATAAAATATAATATACATATACATTATATATTATTAATATAATATATATATTTATATATATATATATATATATATATATATATATATATATTATATTTATTTAAAAAAATAAATTTATTAAAGAACGACTAAGTCTAAATTTCAATTTATCTAATTTAGTTAATCTATTTAAATGCTTCTTATATTACCCGTAAAAGATTTTTGTAAAAAAAAAACAAGTTCTTGGCCTTTTTTCCTATCACGGTTTTCTTCAAACTAATCCATTCACGCTAAAATTCCTAAATATGATCATTTATATACATCATATTTTACATATCCAAACATATACAATGTTTCAATCTAAGCACCTTACCAATGTATTTAGTTTTACTAAAAAATAGTATATTATTTATTATTTCAATATTATTATAGAGTTTCATCTCATAAAATAACTCAGAAGATATAAAAGTTTGAGGATTATTCGATTACGATAAATAATGGAAAACACGGTTGCTGTTAACAGAACCTCTTACTTTTTTTACCTAATAATAAAAAACTGTACAAAAAATTATTATCTCTAAAGAGATGATAATTGACGGAATCAATACAATTGAATGAAGTGTGTTGTATGACCATCTCGATAAATCGGATCATCCGTGATAGACGCGCGACACAGAGGACATGATCGTTCTCTGTCAAGCCAGGTCGAGACGCATGTCTCACAAAAAATATGTTTACAATGAAGTCTAACTGGTGTAGTATATTCTTCATGGCAAATGGCACATATACCACCGGATGCAATCAGCTGTTCCTTCGACGGAGATACTCCAAGACTCTATAAAGAAAGACATTATTACACAATATGATTATATCATAGTATGACAATTTTATCCCTCAATTCGCAATCATATGTTTACTCCCTCCGTTTATAATCTGAGTTTTTTATGCCCAGACCAAGTTCTTTTTCCAAATTTTAAAAAAATGTAGAAAAATTTAACATCTTTATTACATTATCGAATTGTTTTCTCGATTATTGTAGGAAGAATTTCGTCCTTTATTTCGGAGAAATTCGAGAATAAAATTTCGCTTGTGCAAAAAGACCTAAATTGTAGACGGAGGGATATATTCACATGTAAAGATTGTGCGTACCACATTTTGGAACAGTTTCCATGCAGCAGTGCGAAATAGTTTTAGACGCGACAGCAGATCGTTACCCTTGCTCATTGTATACATTATCGAAAAGAAAATTCCCACGATTTTCTCTTGACCTTGATACGTTTCAAGCAGATAGTATAACCATGGCTGGACAGGTGCGATGCATCGATAAAGTTGTGACATCGCTTCTACCATAAGATAATATTTTCCCTGAAATTTTATTTATTTCTATCTTATATATCCTATATATATATATATATATATATATATATATATATATATATATATATATATATTTTATATAATATACAATACAAATTTAAATAACAAATGAATATTTACCCTATTCTGGAATACCAGTAATAGTACCTGTAAACAAGTCAAAAGAACTTTACAAAA
>Ga0157364_1005927_pt1 | contig 12494 bp, 5 predicted proteins | sample AttsexASBM2_FD_111476 | JGI IMG/M metagenome (GOLD analysis project Ga0157364, IMG submission 111476) | Fungus gardens microbial communities from leaf cutter ant in Ribeirão Preto, State of São Paulo, Brazil - Atta sexdens ASBM2 | ecosystem: Host-associated > Fungi > Mycelium > Unclassified ...
TATATTATTCTCGAATTTCAGTGAATTGCAGGACCGATATAAATTTTCCCCATATATAGCAGAAAGAAGTTTTTCTTCATCAAAAATTATATAGAGAAAAGTACGGGAACTACAAAAATTTAAGGGAAAACTTAAATAAAGTCGAAGATTATATTTATTAATTAATATAAGTCTTTATTCAAATCAGTTATTTGGCTTCCAAATTATTATATAATCATTAACATTTTATTAAAATTATAGCGTATACTTGTACATCATCAATAATATATAAGTATACGCTATAATTTTAACAAAAAACAAAAAACTTTTATCGTTCGGAATTATCTGCGCTGCGATATCAATGAATCGGTTTTGTTTTTTGTTTAAAATTAGAATTTATGTTAACAATATATAAATATTAATTATATAATATAATAATAATAATTTAAAACCAATTCACCAAATAAAAATTTCTATAATTAATAAATAATTATCAGCTTTATTTAATTATTCTTTAGTAATCGAAACTTTTCTCTAGTATTCATTCTCTTCTTTATATCAAAATCATTGAAAATATGTAACAGTATTTACTTTAAACGGTATATGCGTTTTGTAATCACGTGTTACAGTATGACTAATGCCCATTCCTACTAATATAGATTAACTTTTATCTCGGTTCAACTTACTCTTCACCTTTTTCTTTAGTTTTGAATCAAAAAAAGATGAAAAGTAAGTTGAATCGAGATTAAAGTTAATCTATATTGATGGAAACGGACGTAAGTATACATCGGGCTATCACTGAATGCGAGGAATGAAAGGTTATCACTATTTTAATGTATTGTATCATTTACTCAGTGTTTGTAATTCCTCATACTCTCCCCTAGATCTTAATTCTCTAAATTTTTTTGAGTAAATTCTCAATCTAAAGAATAAAAATTGAGCCAATCTTGATAAACATGGCTCAATTTTTAGTTCTTAAGAGTGAGATTTCATTCTTCAAAGTGAGATACACTCCAAAAGTTTTAGCAAATATGAAAACAAAAATCCAGTATATTTCTAGCGTTTCTAAGAGTGAAATGAAAATGCGGTATGTTTTTCAGGAGCAGCTGGAGCATCAAACTAAAACCCAGTACTTTCCCAGGATGGTTCAAGTATATACATTTCGGGGACAAAGTGTTTTCTCGACAACGGATTAACGATGGTATAGTAGACCCGTTGAAAATCGCCGGCTGCGTGATTCCGGCACGGAGTGAGCGAGTTTTCGCTCGTTTCACGCTGACTGCAAAAGAAAACGAGCGAAACGGGCCAAGTACCAGCCGGCGGCTGCTCCTCTCCGCGCCGCGCCTGAGTATCCCAAGGATTCAAAGAAAGTTCGTCGCGGTCGGTTAAATAGTCGAAGAAAATTGCGACGTGGCGCGCCTTCTCGACGCTCCGTTTCGTTCCGCGGCGACAGATCGGCGGACGTATCGATCGCGGTTCGTCGCCGCAACGCCGAGGAAGGAATAATATCTCGCCGGGAGCGGTCGCGCGGCGCGAAAATCGATCATGTCGTGATGGTGAGTCCGTCCGGAACGGAACGGCCCGGCCCGGCCCCGCTTATCCCACCGGCGGATCAAAAAGGAAAGAAGCGGAACGACGAAGTGCCGACTCACGCGGTGCGCTATCTGACGGGACAATCGATATCGCTGTCGAGGGAGATAATTCCGGGTGGCGATGACGACGACGACGGCGAGAACCACACATTCGGGCCTGATAACTACCTGCGCGTTTATCGTTTATATATACGTATTGCCAGGCCATCTCGGCGATAACGCGCTTTTATAGGTAAACGATGCTCTCTTGCATCACAAAAATATCGAATAAGGCGTTATCGAATATTTGATTATCGGGAGAAAGCTAGGGGACGAATGATTGTCTCTCAGTGATCGCTCCAATAAGCGTGAAAATTCCGCTTTTGTCGAAATGCATTCTCACCAACAAAAAAAAAAGAAAAAAAAAACAATCACGCGTATTCAATGCGAGGATAATCGCGCAACGGAATAATCGTGACAGTTCGGCCGTAATTTTCGAAGCGGCGTGTTTCATTGCGGAACCCGACCCATAAACGCGCGGTTAATTGCACCGCTCGAGTGATTAGTTCGACGAACAAGCACGCCACGAGCACCGCACTCGCCTACGCACATGACCATGCGTCGTCGTCGACGGATTTTACGGCGGAAACTGCCGAGGCTAGTTGATTCGCTGGCATTTCATAGCCTTCCAATGTATTCCGGACGCGACACGCGCTACGCAAAGCGTCGGCCTAGAGCAAAGATTCAAAAGACACTGCCATCAGGATTTATTTGCCTTAATGAAGAGAACAACGGCGACCGATCGGCGAGACCTGGCTAGAATCCTAATACCCAGGGTCGGTCACGTGCAGGCTGACAAACAAACCGGATACTGTTAGGCAGGGAATGGGGGAAGGGCGATGGCATTTGCCGAAAATCCACGCAGTGAAAGGAAACACAATGGACCTCCAGTTGACCGCGATCAATGAGAGTATCCCTGAACTCACCCTCGGCACGAACGGCCCGCAAACTCTTTTCTGAGGTCGACGATCTTAGGCCTATGGACCAATGAGCCTATGAACCATTTTATAGCCAGAAACGGGAAGATTCGAAACTTCACGATAGGATTAGACAAACCTCTTCGATCGACATTATATGTTTCAAGCTCCTCTTATGTCGGAACGCACAATATGTATAGCCATATGCAGCGACAGTCGGACGCTCTATAAATAGGCATTTCAGGTTATGTCGAAGAACGACGTCTCAAGTACGCGAGCAATAAAATATTTACGTATTATATATAAGGCTTTCGTGCAAACATACCTCAGCACAACATTTTGGATCGCGCTTTCTGTAATGTTTTAAAAAAGGCACTGAGACGAACAAGCTTGACCGTACATTAAACATTTCCATTGTCTAAAAATATATTTCATTTTTACATTGTATAATATTCCGACAAATGTAAAACGAGGAAAATTCATTTTTTGTTATCCTTTGCGCAAAAAGACAGAAAGCATGTCGAAATATAGAACGCTTGAATGAATCTTCGACGAAGCCTCCATGAAGAGATGACAGTATCGCGCAGTATCGCTATCGAGAGGAGTCGATACACGCTTCCGGTAGCCACGGACCATAAATTGGTACAACGTGCGCGCACCATAGAGCACCCTCAGTGGTGTTTATAGCGGTGGATAACAAAGAAAGTAACAGAAACGCCGAAGTGGTAAGAGAGGCACGGCTAATTGGCCATGGATACCGGATACTGGGTGCGAGGAGTTTCACTCGAGAGCTCGTTTCTCTCTCTCTCTCTCTCTCTCTCTCTCTCTCTCTCTCTCTCTCTCTCTCTCGCTCGCTCGCTCGCTCGCTCGCTCGCTGTTCTCGTCTTTCCCGTGCACAGCATTCACTTCAGTTCTGACGATCGCCATCCCCGGGGAGTCAGGAAAACGTGTGTCGGATGGTCTAGTGAGCCTTTGCACTGACTCGTCGACTTGAGGAACTGGTCACCTCGGGGAATCGAACAATTGCGCGACACTAAGGAAGAGTCTCCATCATCACGACAATATGAGTAATATTTTGCGATGTAAAAATAAGATGACGTTTGAGAACTAGAAATCAACTTGTTCCTTCGGAAATATCTGATTTCTCGATATGGAGTACGATAAATATTAATTAAATTACAGAAATGGATACTGTAAATTTATATTGAAATATTATTTAAGCGTTACACTGTTAAATTTATGATGTCAAATTATAATATATCCAATTTAAATTATTTTTAACCACTTCTATATATCCGCTACTGCTTGATTATGTTTAAAAATAATGGAATTAAAACAATTTAACTCAAGAAAATGTTAAATTTGTTGCTCAAAATTTATTGTTACTAAATGCATATCTTTTAATATAAATGTTATTTACGTTGAAACTATAACCATAAAAATGAATTGATTTTGATTTTGACACATAGCAGTTAAAAATAATAAAATGTTATTTTTAACTCAAGGGATAGTATTGTTATTTGATATCTCGTTTAATATCTAATAGTGTATAAAGATTCAACAGCTCAAACTGAGAGATGAGCTTCCTCGAATTTATATGTTCACCTGTGATCTAATAATACTTGCTGTATAATATTGCTGTATAATTAAAATAATGGATATAGTGTGATTTATAGGATAGTATGATTTATAGGATAACAAGGAATAAAAGCTTTTTTTTAAATTTATATAGATTATAGATTCTAACTATATGATCTAACTATGTGAATCTAACTATGTGAATCTACTATGTGATACTAAATAAAATAATATTTATTTAAAGAGTGATGAGTATTTAAAATTTTTTAAATACTTAATATTAAAAGTTTAATTCCAAGATCAAATTATCGCTCTAACAATTAGATTATGCAATCTATAATTCTCTCTGTTACGAATAGTCTTTTAAGTACTTTGAAACTTTTTGAGAAATCAATCTCATAATTGTTGAACAAGATGTCGGAAGAATGAATGTTATCAATATTTCATAATTAATATAAGATATATGAATAACAATTAAATTCATTTTATCATTTATTTTGATTATTTTATAAATAAATATAAGATCATCATGTATATGAAAAATGTAATATTCTATATGTTATAATTAAATATAATCACGAACAAACGTTTTTAAAAGTGAGATGTGATTGTTGGTTAATCTCTTCTAACTGCGTTTAATTGGTCCAACTTTCCTGCCTTTTTTTTCCTTTTCTTTCGAATTCGTTATAAGAATTTGCGCGATAGCCTCCCGAAATTACGTCGTTCCTCGAAAACCTGAAAGGCAGTCAGCGAGGGCGGTTCCACGGAAAGAAAGGGGGGAAGAGAGAGAGAGAGAGAGAGAGAGAGAGAGAAAGAAGGTAATCTCGGTTGTAGCTATCGCGAGCGATACGGCAAATTCGAAGTATCCCGCGGGGAGCAGCGATCCTCATTTCTCCCTGCGGGGCTTCCTAGATGGGACCGCGAGTGCGAGTAAGTATTTCGGGAGCTTATTTGTAGTGAAGAGAGTCGATGCGCGCGGTTGTTAGAAAGGGGTCGATACGTATCGCGATTTGCCGTGTTGCCGGGTTATCGGATGGGTATATCGGTTAGCGAAAAGGGCAGAGAAGATAGAGTAGAAGAGAGGTCGACTCTCTGTCTCTCTGTCTCTAACCACACCGACACGATACCTATAGCCTACGTCGCCCAAGCACCTAAGCGCCCACGTCCGCATCATCGGGTGTCAGGTCGCCTACAGTAGATAAGGATCATCAAGGCATGGCATGCTCTATCGGCCTCATCTCCGGCCACCCTAACTCTAACAATCTCTCACGCGCGCTTTTGGCTTCGGCCTCTTCTCTCGGGACATCAGCGATGGAGAAGACCATGGAATACGGCTCCTCAGGGAAAAGCGAGCGAGAGAAGCAGAGCGAGAGAGGCAGAAAGAGAAAAGAATAAAAGGAAGCATGGAAGAGGAGGACGAGGACAGAAGATACCCGTTGGCGTTCGCGCCCGGAACGAACGAGAAGAGAAGGACGGAAGGTTCTCCGCGTCGCACGTCATTGCACAGACGAACCGAGGGACACGGAGTCTATTTTTGTCGGGTGGCTGCGGCGGTGGCGGGACAAAAAGCCTGCGGCTTCCACCCCGGACCTCACGCCTCTCTCTCTCTCTCTCTCTCTCTCTCTCCTTCCTTTTCAGCCGCTTTTCCCCGCATTTCCCTCTTCGTCCCACGCTTTCATTCGTCCCAACTCATCGTCTTCTTTTCTTCCCTTTCGCCACGGCGGTCTCTCTCGCTCTTTTTTTCTCTTCCCGCTACGCCTCTTTTTATGCCACCGCATAGCCCCGGTTCGTCCTCGTCTCGCGCCCACTTCTCTCTTTATCCGACACGCGCAATCTCCCCAATTCTTTTTCTCTCTTTCGCCATCGTTCTTCCTCCGCCTCTCCTGCTTCCTAACTCAACCACCTCCGTCGCTTTTTCGCCAATATACCGCATCTCTCTTTCTCTTCGGCGTGCAAACCGATCGCGCACGCGAGAAGATCAGAACCACGTAGAGAACGAGGAAGAGAGATAGAAAGAGGGAATTCGAATACCATATATACACGAGTGAGCGAAAACGCGCTGCGGGAGAGCCGACGTGAGTGAAAGAGAGGAGGAGAGGGATCAGAGGAGGGATGTACCGGCGAAGAGCGATGGGATACGCCGCGGGCGGAAAGAGGAAGAGGAAGGAGAGACGCGGTGGATGTTAAAGCGCGGACGTGCGAGCGGGATGCTAGCGAATGGGTGAAACGTGAGATAAAGCGTGATAGAGAGCCGGAAAGAGAGCAAGATAGAGATGCTCGAGGGGGAGAGAGAGAGAGAGAGAGAGAAGGAAAGGGAGAAAAAGACAGAATACAACGGACGGAGGCAAGCAGGTTGGGGAAAAAGACCGAGGCTCCCTCGGCGGCCCGCTACTAATTGCCGCCGGCCGCGGTTACGTGCCGCGCGTTATAGCCGCCGGAGTGTGCGAGGGGCCGGCTGGGACCCCAGAACTCCAGCCGCCCAGAACGCTCAGCCGGCCCCCAAGTTCTCGACACGGCGCAGTTGAGCGCGGCACGTATAATCGTATACGCGCTCTCGATCCGCGCGCTTTCGTTCCGCGTAACAGGCGCATGAACAGCGAGCCGGTATGTCGGCCCGGTATGTGAGCCGTCGGCGCAGAATCTCGTCGCAACGACGAAATTCGTATCGCTACCGGAGGCATTCCGGCCGCGGTTCTAACGGATGCGTGCTGATGCGCGGCTGATGGGAATGCGTCGAAACGAAACGAGGTGGAAATTTTGCGGATAGATCCGACGCGAATTCAACTGGCGCGTAATGTAGGATTGACGCTATTACACGAAGAAACTTAAAAGAGGCTCTTTACATTTATGTTACATTTTGCTAGCTCGAGTCGAAACTTTGATTCTTAGTTTGAGGACGTATGTAGACTAGAGATTTATAATTAGGACGTATAGAAACTCTCTATAGAAACTCTATATAGACTTTATATAGATTTATAAGGTTATATAGATTTATAAGGTTCTAATCTAATGAATTGAGCTATGTTGAACTTGTAAATGGCAGCTGGAAAATTTTTTATTTTTAGGTTGAAAAGAAATTTTCTAAATAGAAGATATAAATTAAGTATTAAATAAAATAGTAAATATTAAAAGAGGTACTATTTGATTGTTTAAGTATCTAAATAGATTTACAAGATTTAATCGAGATTGAAAGAGATTGAAAGTAGGATTAAAATTTCGACTCTCTCTCGGGCTGCCTTTTGTAATAACACTAAGTATGTCATGTATCTTGGATGCCTTCCATCAACGACACAAATTGACACAAGCGTCATTCCATCTTTTTTCAACATTCAGTAATAACAAAGATAGAATGGCATGTGCCGACTTGTGTTGCTAAATGAAAAGCACTCCTTTCCAACACTCTTGTTGAAAAAAAAATATGTGCCAAATTTCATTTTCGTCATGAAATAATTCCGTCATCAAACGCCTTTCTCATTCTGTATAAATTATAGCTTAATGCATAAAATACTGATGAAACAAATATATAAAATAAGATAATATTTCAAGATAAGATTTCGAGATAATATTTTAACACGGAGCGAAATGTCATCTTCCAGATGTCCATTAATTTTTCAAGCGGAGGATATGCATTTCTAGCGGTATTCCGGGGATGAACGAGAAACTCCGCTTCTGTTAGTTCATTTACACCGTAAGCGTACCGAGTTAAGGCCCGGAAATCCAGGTTGCAACGTCGTATTTCACGCTACCGTGGTTGCTCCGCTGCATCTACACCACTTCGTTCTATCTGTGTACTCCGTACGAGTTTGTTTCAATGCCCGGCGAATTTCGCGTCGTTCCGCTTTCTTCGTGGATTGCTCCGCGACGAAACAATCCATCCCTAGACTCCTTTCGATTCCCTTTAAAATAGATGTGTTAACCCTTTTACGATCTACCCTACGTTTTAATCTCTTTAAAAGAAAAATAAAACGTACAAATCATTTTCACCGATACTTATGCTGAATATTTGATCTTTTATAAATCTGATAAACAATTTAAATTACAATTAAAAAACGCTTTTTCTTTTATCACTTAAATATTTATTTTTCAAGAAATTAAGATTGCATTTTAACGTGATCAAAAATTTCTCGGATAAAAACTTGGGATTAGATTTAAATTTATTTGAAATTTAGCTTTGCGGAATTATGCTACGACACCGCAAAATTCAAATCCGATCGAAAAGGTGCTTCAAATAAATCGAGAGACGAATATACGTATTACATAATAATGTGGCAAATCGGCGGCTCTCAATTCTAGCCGAATACGCGCGTTCGAAGTAACGAAGGGGTTAATCTCATGGCATTAGTTCGAGCATACGAACGAAGAGCGTATGCTCGAACATTACACTTTGGTTATCGATACGGAGATAACAACGATAACAATCTTTACCCAACATTACCGTCGAGATAAAGACATGGTCTAGCCTTTTCAATCGTACACATTCTCTCAATTCTCTTATTTCTCAAATCTCATCTTTACCTATATATTTTCTGCATCTTTTTATTTTTTGTATTTTATTTCTACCTTTATTTTTGTAATTTTGTTTTATATAATTAATAAAATGAATACTAGTTTAACTAAAGATTAGTTGAAATGAATCAATATAATAAAATAATGCCAACAGGATTCCTGTGTTGGTTCTAAGCGATATTATTTTATTGTATTTATTTTACATATTCAGTTTCAATACTCTGATACTACTCAATTCTAGTATTGTTTCTTAGACTTTAGACTATTTGATTTTAAAATTCGCTTAAATAACGATATCTCTCTCTCTCTCTCTCTCTCTCTCTCTCTTCCTCTCTGGATTTTATAAATAAAAGAAATGGATTTTATAAATAAAATTCTGCTCGCGCAATGGCTCGAGTTCCGTCGTACCACGAAGAACATCGCGCGCATGTGTGTGTATGAAATACGGCACAACGGTAATCTAACTTCATTAGACTCATTTGCATCTCCGGGCTTTAGGGAGAATCATATACCGAGAATTAGGATATCGTTTTAATAATAAAAAGCGCGTCGAAAAATACAGTTATCTTAATTTCAGTAATTATACTGTAATTATACAAAAAATATCTCAATTTATAATTTAATTTTTGTAATGTATGTATTGCAGTCTGTCATTACACTGACGAACACAATATTTGAGTTATATTTACGACATACGTAAAAATTTATTTTTGAGAAAATTTGCTGCAATGTTTATTTGCACTGAGAGACAAATGTTTTGTATTTGTAACTATAATTATATATTACTACAATTATGATTATTACTGCTATAATAACAATAACAGTAACTATGTATATAGCATATATTCTAGCAATAAATGTATATAGTTGGCAATCTAAAACTAACTGTAATTATAGTTATTATAACTATAAAATAATTGAAATTACCATAAAAATGATTATCATAAAAAATATGATTGTCCAAAAATATAACTATAAAATTATAGTCACTTGAATCATTTTTATGGTAATTTCAACTATTTTATTATTATAATAACTATAATTACAATCATTTTAGGTTGCCAACTATATACATTTGTTGCTAGAACTATATATAGTTACTGTTGTTATTATTATTATTATTATTATTATTATTATTATTATAGCAATAATAATCATAATAATCATAATAGTAATATATAATTATAGTTACAAATACCAAATATTTTTCTCTCAGTGTGGTAACGAAGAAGCTCTTCTTCACAAAGAGAAATCTTTTTATAGAGTGTGTATTGTGCATAAAGTAAGATATAATTTTAAAAAAAATTTCTCTGCCTTTTGGGAATCGAGTACGGATGGTATCCGGACTGGCGCACCCGCTAAAAATAAAGATTCCCGCACGAAGCTCCCATGATCGTCGTTCGGAACCCTCCGTTCGTCCCTCATGGAGACCTCACGCGTTTCTCTTTAGTGCGTGACTCAGCGGGGCCGAGACACAGCATGTACGCCTCGAAGCCACCCTCGTTGTAGGCTCCCCGTCTCTCTCTTCGCACCACCGCGTCGCTCGTTCTTCCCGTCGGATCCCGTCCGCCGCTGGTACCCGAATGCAACCAGGCGGCGAACCCTGGTGCTCTCGACACCAACACAATATACGCACACGCACACGCACGTGCACGGACACAGACGTACGCGAGCGCGCGCACATACTTTCATTATCGAGGCAGGGGCGGTGATAATAATCAAGCGCCGCTGGGCCGCGCTAAGGGTCGTCGAAGGGTGCGTACTGCAAAATCTCATGTGGAGAACGTATCAATATCGAGTGTCATTGCGAAAAGTGACTAGTGAATGTTCTTTCGTTTTCTTTCTTTCTTCGACGTTGACAATTGAGTAATACGTGATTCATGTGACATTAATATTAATTTACCCGCGTTGCTTGAAATCTCTAAAATTTTTGTATTTAAAAATGAAACAAATATATATTCGAACGTTGAAGAGGAAAATATAATGATATCGAATGCAAAAAATGTAAGCAACATGATGGACTTATTATCTAAAATTTGCACTCGAAAGTCAGACTATATAAATTTTAGTTCTTTTTTTTTTGGAGATACGAGCATTTAATTTCAATTCTATTTTAGAGAAATGTATACTGATTAAGATGGCCAAGAAAACTGAATGAGATAGTACGATATAAGATGAATTTTATGGAGATTAAGCAAATTTCTAGTCTCACAAGTTTTCCAATAACGATTCTTTCTCCATAAAACATTACGTCATCTCGGCGATAGGTTGACGATCGATCGCAATTTATTTACGCGGCCTCACCAATGGTGGTCTATCCGAAACCGTCGACGTACGGAGAAAAAGATATGGAAAAACGGAGAGGAAGAGGAATCATTAGCGAAGAATTCGCAGCGATCGCCAAAAATGCAGAGGGCCTCGTCGAATCCAGTCGTTTTACTCGTTCCGCCTTGCTACTTCGCCTCCCGGTCGAGGAGGTCAACTGTTTTATTGGCTAAGGGTCGCAGCGCACGCCCTCGAAGCCACGGTTTCGGTTAACCGAGCCAAACCCCCGAAATCGGAGCGACGAATTATCGCCTTGGTTAACCTCCGCGCGCACCGTCTTTTTCCTTTATCCGTCGCCACCTATCTGACCTATCTCGCCGGATGTCCCAGTTCCCTTGCCGCGTTGATTAAAAACTGCTCACCGAGCGCTCTCAATTTTCCCGAGAAATACCGTTGTCAGCAGTATCATACGTTTGCCGTTTAGCAGCAAACTTGGTTGTTTGATTATTGTTCATACAGAAAACGTTATCCTCGTATCAGAGAAAAGATGTATAAAGAGAGATAAAAAGTGATTCAATAACATTTACGAGAGGACAGCTTTATGAATTTATACATTGAATATAAGATATCAAACTTAAACGCGGAAAGAACAATTTTGCTGTAATATCTAATTTAGCTAGATACAGAAGATAATTTTGTTGAACCATCAAAATAGTTACGTAAAAGTCTCATGCATAAAGAGTAAAAGATTTTGACATCCTAATAATCAGTTTGAGCGTGCTACATAATTATTTTGATGGCCCAACAAAGGGCAACACTATTTTTATGTATATATAGCTAATTTTTAAATGCAGAAAATCATCCTTTTTCGTGTATTAATCATTTTATATTGAAATCCTTTAGTTTTGTTTTCTTCTAATTAACTAATCTTTGACAGATTAGAAAAGCTGTTGTACAATAACAATGAAATAGTGTCATATTTTAAAACAAGAAATACAATGAAAATTGAAATAACGATTTATAATAAATATTACTGAGGAAAAGATGTAAAATTTTGTAAGTAGATCCTCGCCCTCTAAAAGTTAAGTAATATTTTATATTAGTAATGTGTATCCACGGATATTTTTTTTACGTAGTCTGTATCGTAATATCTATGTGTGTATGTGTGTGAAAAACGTGAATGTGACGGTCGCATTTTTAACATTCTTGTAAAATATCAAACTTGCCGTACGCACATTACGTATCTGATCGCTACAAGCCAATCTAATAACACTGCAATTCGAGTAGCGCAAGAAGAAAAAGGTTTCCGCCGCCGCACGCACGAGAACGACGGACGGAACGCTTACGCACGTGTTCTCACGCACACACGCATGTATGGGTTACACACGGCTTCAGCTTACACTGCGGCGGGCCCGTGCTTGTACGGGACCTTTAGCGGCTCGCAAACCGCAGTCGGGACGATCAATGACAACCTCTCTCTCTTTCGCTGCGTCCTCGTTCACCGTAGGCATGGTTAGTTCGCTTTCTATCTCTATCTCTCTCACTCTTTCTATAGACTTGGTAACGATGAGAAAGAAGGATGCGGAACGACATAGCAAAACGAAGAGAGAGAGAGAGA
>Ga0157364_1005928_pt1 | contig 12494 bp, 8 predicted proteins | sample AttsexASBM2_FD_111476 | JGI IMG/M metagenome (GOLD analysis project Ga0157364, IMG submission 111476) | Fungus gardens microbial communities from leaf cutter ant in Ribeirão Preto, State of São Paulo, Brazil - Atta sexdens ASBM2 | ecosystem: Host-associated > Fungi > Mycelium > Unclassified ...
AATATTACCGTCACCGATAGCAATGATAACGCACCGATTTTCAGCGAAGTTTCATACAGAGCCTTTGTGAGAGAAGATGCAAAAACGGGAGAAAAAGTTACGCAAGTGAGTTTCTCAGTTATTTGCACTTCTATCATAATGTTTTTCAAAAAGACAATAGCTATTCTTTTTAGCTGAACTTCTTGCATGATTCATCTTTTCTCTTTTTCTCTACAACATGAAGAGAAAAGAAAGAAAGATAAACTATGCAAGAACTGTAGCTAAAAAAAACAAATCTAATACTGCAGTCTATTATTTAATTATCCTTAGATTAGGATTTATTTTTAGTTCTTATTATAGTGAAATAATATTTTTTCACAAAAAATTGTTATATAAAACAAGAATTGAATTCAATTTCTTTTCATTTCGTTTGTAACTATATTACAATGACTTTAACTAAAGAATGCTATAAGAATATTTATATTATGTAATACATATACATATATACATATAAAATGACAAATAGATATACAAAATCATAAATAATTGTTAATAGAAAATCCATTTTAAATAATGCGAAACTATTTGTCTCGTTAAAATATTTTATTTTATTGATATTTCAGGTTTACGCGAACGATTTAGATAGCGAGGAAAATGGCAATGTGTCGTATTATATAGAACGTGGCGACAGACAGAAGCAATTCTCCATTGATAGAAAAACTGGACAGATAGCTGTCATCACGTCATTGGACCGAGAAGAAGTTAGTATCAAATACAATATACATAACACATACAAATATAAACGAAATATTCCAATAAACGTTTCATTTTTTTCTTTTAGATTGCAAGCTATGTGTTAGAAGTTCATGCACGTGATAATGGTATACCGATGCTCTCGAGCTTCGTGATGGTGAATATCGAAGTTCTGGATGCGAATGATAATCCACCGTTATTTTCTTTGCCAAATTACACAACTGTTGTACAGGAAGACAAACCGCTCGGTCATACGGTTTTACAATTTATAGTCACAGACGCGGACATTGAACCAAATGCTGACCCGTACACTTTTGATTTTCGTTCCGGAAACGAGGGCGATGCGTTTCGGTTAGAGCAGGACGGTACTCTGCGAACAGCAACGAAATTTAACAACAGAGTAAAAGATAAATATGTGCTACATGTTCGGGTATTCGATAACGGCAGTCCCCCATTATACTCGGACGCATGGGTTGTAATCAAGGTGATCGAGGAATCGCAATATCCACCAGTAATCACGCCTCTCGAAGTGATTATCAATTCTTACATGGACGAGTATCCCGGTGGTATTATTGGGAAAGTCCACGCAACCGATCAAGATCAGTATGATACGCTTCTTTTCAATTTGATACCATCCTCGCCGATTCCAAGCACCGATCTCTTCCAGATAGATAAGATTGATGGTACATTAGTGGCTCTGCCCAGACTTGACGTAGGCGAGTACAGGATAAACATTAGCGTGACGGATGGCAAGTTCCATTCGTACTCTGTCGTAAAAGTTAACGTCGATCTAGTGACCGACAAAATGCTCGAGAGTTCGGTAATCGTGAGATTTCGAGAAGTCAGCCCAGAGGATTTCATGCTAAGTCATCGCAAGGGTTTCGTCAGAACTGTTCGTAACGCGATGAATTGCCGTCTTAAAGATATCGTCATTATCAGCGTGCAGCCGTCAACTGATGAGGCGAACTTAATCAAGTCTCGGGCGATTCGCCAAGCAGTACACAATGATCTCGATCTTCTATTTGCTGTGAAGAAAGCGGCGAGTTCCGCGGGTTCATCAGGTTTCTATGCATCAGAGAGCATACGCGAGGCATTGAATCAACACGTGGAGGAACTGGAGGAATCAACGAAGTTAGTCGTCGAAGAGATCGTTCGGTTCAAGTGCAACAAAGGTTACTGCTTTTACGGTGACTGCCAAGATAAAATTACTCTCGATCCTACGCAAATAACGCCCGTGTCCACTGATGTGATGAGCTTCGTGTCACCACGACACAAACATAAAATGGAATGTAATTGCAAGGAAGGATATGCCGGCAATCACTGTGAAGTGGTAGTCAACGAATGTGCCAGGGACCCCTGTCCTCTGTTCAAAGTTTGTGTACCAGATTCCTCCATTCAAGGATATTCGTGCCAGTGTCCTGAAGGATATGCGGGTCAGACTTGCGACATAGATATTTCCAAGTGCCACGATGAGTCGTGTTACATTCCGCGAAATCCCATATCTTTCAGTGGCAAGAGTTATGCGCGCTACAAGATCGACAAAGCACTAATACGGCAAACGATCGAAGATCGTCTTAGCTTATCCTTGAGGATCAGAACGATGCAGCCTACTGGCAACCTCATGTACGCAGCCGGCAAAGTGGACTATAATATTCTGGAGATTGTTAATGGCGTGATGCAATACAAATTCGATCTGGGCAGCGGCGAGGGATTAGTTAGAGTGAGCAGTGTGTATGTGAGTGATGGACAATGGCACGAGATTCAGCTGGAGCGAGAAAGCAACAGCGCCCGATTGACTGTAGATGGAAAACACATTGCTCATGGTTCGGCGCCTGGTATCAATGATATTCTAAATCTACAGTCGGATGATTTATATTTAGGCGCTGAAGTGAGACAACATCCATCGATTATCGGCTTCGAAGACGTGCAGCGCGGTTTCATTGGCTGTATGGACGACGTTAGGATCGCTCGAGTATCTGTGCCATTGCACATGAGCGGTGCTAGCAGCGTGGCGATTCTCAAGCGATTTGCCAATGTTGAGTTTAGTTGCGACACGGCGATCATCCTAGTACCGCCGGGTGTCTGCGGTTCACAACCGTGCCAGAATGGTGGTACTTGCAAGGACATGGGCAGCGACAACTATGAGTGTCAGTGTCACAGCCGATTCGCCGGTTTAGCTTGCGAGATCGATACAGATCCGTGCGCCTCATCGCCTTGTCTCTACGGCGGCCGTTGCAAGATTGTGCCGGAAAGCGGTGATTACGTCTGCGAATGCGTCGGGCCAAGTCTGAGTGGCAAACGTTGCGAATTTGGTAGATACTGCAGCCCGAATCCGTGCAGTCACGGCGGCGTGTGCGAGGAGGGAAACAATGGTCCGATCTGCAAGTGTCAGGGCTTCACAGGCGATCGCTGTGAGACCGACGTAAATGAATGCGACGCAAGTCCATGCACGAATGGTGGCACCTGCGTGAACGAGATCGGTACGTACAGATGCATCTGCCCACCGAATATGACTGGCTTGAATTGCGGCAATCCAGCCTTCTCTACGCCCATCATATCCAGCCACTTAAACATTCCATGGGAGTATCTCATGTGGATTGGCATCGCGGTGTTGCTCAACATCCTGCTTATTATCGTATTCGTCGCTTTCTGGCGGATGCGGACGAAGAGAACCAGAACACGTACCAACAACATTAACAATGAGACACGGAAACAAATGGTCTTGAATTCTGCGAGGCCAAATGAGCACGAGTTCAAGCGCAGTTCAAAACTGAGCAATCTGGAAGTCATACAGGTACTATTATTGTTACATTTAGATTAACTATTCTCATTATCAGACGTATTATAAAAGCATGAGCTCTCCAAGTTGCATAGTATATCTGAAAAATTCCTAGAAAAAAATTTTTTTTAAAAATCAACGAATTTAGATATCAATTTTTATTTATAGCAGACTTTTTCATAATTTCCTTCTCTCTTGACACGCAATAGAACGACTATATAATGATTGGAAACTATTATAATGCTCCTTTTCCGGAATCGAATTTAATAGTTGACGCATTCCTTTATTTTAGATCGCTGATACATCGTCAAAACACTCTCCTTTTAGACAATTTTAAAAACTTAAAAAAAAATTACTACTCTACTAGAGCCAAGTAAATGCGAAGAGCAGTGGATCACTAAATCTTCGTTTGGCCAAAAATTATGAGACAATTGCATCTAAAAGGAGAATTTTTTGACAATGTACTAGTGATCCAAGATATGTAACGAAACGTATCAGATAAAAGCGATTTCAGAAGAGAAATATTATAACAGTTTCCAATCATTGTATCGCCATCAATTGCATGTATTAAGAGGGGAGAGAACTATGTAGAAGCATAATGTAAATAAAAGCTAATATCTGAATTGATTTTTTAGAATGTTTGTCTGGAAATTTTTCAGACGTACTATATACATTTATTTGAAGGCATTATTTTAATATTTACATGAGAAATTTCAAGAGATTTAATTTAATAACTCATGATTATGATATAATGCCTTCAGTTCTTTGTGGTATAGAATCGCTATTTAGTAATCGATTTTAATGCTGTTTTATTTTTCATTTGCAATCGTTTGATTTGCTCGCGTGATACATTTCCCCTCATCGCGACGTCGATCCCAATTAAGGTCTACGTGTAATTCTTCTTTTTACAGAGAGAACCTCCCCAATGTCCTCCCAGACCCGCCTCCTACACTCCAAGCTCGAACAACGAGCCTGCCACGTATGGTAACTCGGCAGCGGTGGCTCTAAATAACTTGGACACCCTGCGCAGCTACGGTAGCGCGGGCGATGAACTAGAGAACTTTCCGCCTGATTATCTACGGAACTTGAATCGCAGCACTCCTATACCACCCCCGTCCCTGACCCTTGCTAACCCGGTCGGCGGAAATGCAACTGGCAGCGACACGGACAGTCTACATAAGCCCACCTGGCAGGAACAGATGCAGCTAGCTTCCTTCATAACCGACACTACCAAAATCAAGAATGGTGAGTGGTCCATAGCCGTGTCAATAAAAAGAGGAATTATCCTCTTGGCTCCGTCCGATAGCTTCTTACTTTTGATTTCGCTTGTGGCATGCAATCGTAAGAGATGGAGCACTAGGCTCTTCCTCATTCTTATCTCTCCTCGACGAAACCTTCCCTTAATTTTTTCGCTCTTTTTCTGTCTTTTCTCTCTCATTGCGATCTTTCTATTATTGGCGTAGTCGATTATTCTATTAACACCAGCGTGTTTCGTGTTGTGTGCACTAACAGACCTGAAACGAGCGAGCCCAGTGGTACCAGAGCTGACCACTGGAGGACTTCTACTAAACTCTTCTCGACGGACGCCTCATGCGGTTGGGTCTTCCGTCACCTCCGTCACGTCCATCGAGGATGATCCTCGCATCGTCGGTGGTAAGTCGAGACAGCCCGCTCGTATGGCTCGAGATAAAGAGTATCCTTCGAATCGTATATCGTTTCTTAAAAATTAAAGATATTTTAATGTAAGATCAAGACATTAGATCAAGACATTAGATCTTGCAGACGTAACAGTAAAGTGTAGAAAATTTAAAAATACATCATCGACGGCTTAATAAAACTCTACAAATTCAGCAAAAGCTGCTATAGCTAAAGTGCGATCTTAGGATACTCGATATACTTTGGGTCTTCGCTTTTTCGCTTGTACTATCTCAATCGAGTGCTATTATTTGCCCTCGCACTATCTCTACCTTTTACTTCACCGCACAACACTATGTCGCATCGCATGTAGCGTGTCGGAGTACAGTCGTTGTCTGCAATGCTTTTAGGGTATCACTGGGACTGCTCAGACTGGGTTAGGCCGAGTCAGAATCCCTTGCCCAACATCACGGAGGTACCTGGCAGCGAAGTCCCAGACTCGTCCAGTTTCCATAGCAATGAGAGTAATGAGTCTAATACTCATCAACTACCATTGAGTAAGTACATGATGGTACGCGGATAGACTGAAGCGGATAGACCGTGCGAGAGTGTGCTTCTACGATTGCGACGCGGATATCTGTGAATGCCCATTAATTTACCTCTTCCTGCATTAGCATGATTAGTGTAATGATAGTTGATGTTTGACAGCTTCAATTTTAGTAACGTCATAAGTATTGATAGGAAACTTGTTAAATTGTCACAAAAATTTAGTAGTTTTATTGACACGCATCCCATAATAAAAATTATAGAATCTAAAATGATGTATTTAATGCCGTTAACATTATAATATAATAATATAATAATGAGAATTTATAATAAGAACTAACGAATTAATACCATAATTAATTACGTTAATATTTATGCATGACGAGAAATGTGATATAATATCATAATGTTATATATATTAATTTGTTATATCGCTAATAACATTAATTACGGCAATTTGTAAAACTTTCATAAACAATATATAGTATGGAAATATATAGAAATATATGTAACATTTGCAATTCTGTTATAGTGCATGGTCCAATAGATCCAACGAGGGACATTGAGACGCTAAACGAAGATCAAGAATCGGAATATGTCGGCGACTCCGAATGCGGGACTGAGTTTTCAGAGCAATATCATTGCGCGGAGACACAGCGTCTGAATCCTCTCGATAGCGGCGGTGAGGGAGAGTACAAATATAAGAGTTCTGAGAGCTATCTGCGTCACCCAAACTCATATCTGCCGCATTACAATATTCACACCGACACCGAAAACGAGACGAATCCGCTAAATGGCCGTCTCAGCACCCTCGAGTCCGACGAGGAAGAAGAAGATGACGTAGTGCCTTATGGTTTTCCGAGCACCCGCCGTAACCGATGCCACAAGGTGATCGAAGAAGACGAGATTGGATCCGTCATCACCACATTGGAGGAAAGAAACTCGCTATTGGGCGGCGCCACCAGCAACAGCGATCTCTCCACAAATCTATGCGAGATCGACGATTCCGAGTACGAGATCACGGATCAGAAGAACAACGGACGCTTGTGGCTGTCGGGGAATGGCATCACGCAGACCTCTGTGTGACGAACGGTGGTGCCGAAGTACGCGGATAGACCGAAGCGTGCGAAAGCGTGTTTCTCCGTGCTTCTACGATTGAGACGCGTGGATATCTGTGAATATGCAATTTTGTACATAGAGTGTTATATCGTCATAGAGAAGTAAGACAGTCTGTACAGGCAGCTATGAAGTAAGGAATCCGTTTATGCGAACCACCGGCGTGTTCTGGATGCACGTCGCGCATGTGATGTATACCGTTACGGAAATACATTGCACCTTAAATCTCCTCCTACTTGGGTAGAGTTCAAGAATCAGTGTACTTAATCCTGTAAACTCATCGCGAATAGTTATATGTCTTACTGCAAGCAGTGCGTACGTTGCGTTGTCTATATCAGAATCGATGAAAAAATTTAAACAGCTTCTATTTTATTTATTTTATTAATATTGTATATGTTTTGTTATAATATATAGACTATTCCGTGATAAAACTGATAAACTTCTAGAATGTATTCTAAACAAAAAATTCATACGCGCGCGCGCGCGCGCGCACACACACACACACACACACACACACACACACACACACACACACACACACACACACACACACACACACACACACACACTTTATAGGTCAATTTGACTTATAATAAATGTTATCAGGCACAATTTATTAATATTGTAACGAATAAAAAATACTAAACATTTACATTATTTTTATGTGAATATTCCTTTGATTAATTCTTTAAAATATCTACTTTCTTAGAATACATTTTTGAAAATTTGTCGGTTTTCTCGCGGAACATCTTATATACAAACAAAATCGAAAATATAGATCAATATAATTTTATGACTTGGTGGTAGAAAAAGATATTTGAACATATAATTTTCGTATGTTTACTACTTTCAAGCCATGTTTCTTCTTCCATTTGGAAGATGTTAATTCTGTATAAATATAAATTATTTGCTTGCTAATCAAGAAGAAAAATACATGATTACATATTAGAGAACGCTATACACTGCACGCATTCTTAATATTGTTTTATTTTTTTTCACGTTAATTGAAAATATTTCTTTCGACTCTACCAAGGAGATGAGATTTATTAGAGAAAAATAGATTGTGTCAACTATGACTACATTTACACGCGTAAGAAATTATCTTGAATAAGAAAAAGAGAATTCATTACTCGAGAAAAGTAAAGTTAATCACGACAGTGTCGTCAGACCAATGACTATTGTTTAATGACCTATCGTTTAAATTTAACATATTAATCCAACAACTATAATTCCAGTGCAAAAGATACATAGGTACATTTATGTATTTTTACTATTTGCTAACTGACTTTATTTTGATTACATATAAATGAACCGACGGACTACTTAATAATGCATATATTAAGTAAGAAGTAGCAGATTAGCGTGTAAGTAAATGGACTCTAGTGAAAAAGAAGAACAGCCTCCTCCGTGTTATGGAGCAAATATGTGTACGATTGTGCACGTGTTTATGCACAGGTTAATAGTTAAAAAAATATGAAATATTTTTACTGTGATGATAATAATGTTTATACGATGATCAAATACTATAACTTGTATCATAATAATTGCAATGTTAATTACCCAACGTTTTATAACAAATTTAAGAAGAAACAAAGAAGAGCGATGGAAGGAGCGATGCCTCCTCCGTGTATATGTAAGCTAAGTCAACGTTCCGTTTATTTAACTTTTTTCTCCTTTTTATCTCTTTATTTAGTCACCAGCAGTACGACCGATAAATTTGCATACATGGTGCTACTATTTACATCACGCTTTATCGTCTATCTACTCTTTAATAAGACTGCTCAGCGGTGCGAGGTAATTCACCTTATTGCGCCCTTTATCAATCTGCCATTCGCATCTCATGTATTCTTCATTATAAGAACTCCATATAATATTATATAATGGAATACTTTTTATTAAAACTGCGAATTAATTCTTAATGCCATACAAAACAATGCATTTCCTTCGATTAATTTGATAAAGGAAATAGAAGAATCAAGGAATACTTTATTAATGTCTAAGATTTTTTTTTACTCATTGTCACTTTCATTTAGAATACTTTTTTTGTTAATGGATATTGTATAGCGGCAGCTTATATTTGGGTGAGGTATACATGTTCATTTATATACGTAGAATTTTGTTGAGAAATTCGATTTTATGTTCCTGTTTTGTAAAGGATGCTAGCTATCCTGCGTGTTTTAGTAGGATATATTAGCGAATCATATTACTAATAATGCTAAACAGGGTGATTTTTATGTTGACCAAGAGCAAACGCATCGTCCTCATATAAGTTAAAGTCAACTGTGCTTCTACTTTCTGAAATTTTAGAGGATTATATATTAAGATTCGTATGATAACATTTTTTTATGATTTTATATTAGAATCGTATGAGACAGAAAGTAAAGAGAACAAAATTGATTCCGCCAGTTGCAACAAATTCGATAAAAATTATAAGCGATATAAAATTTCAGTCAGTAATGATATATCAGTAATGATAATCACAATATGAAGCACGGATAAATATTATATAACACATTTAGATTAGTTTTATTTAAAAAAAAGAAACGATGAAGCACATTGGTCAAAGACTGTAAAGTAGAAAATATGGATGTGACAGCGAACTTTTTATAAATAGTATATGAATCATTTAGTGATTTTACAAAAATCGCAAAAACCATCTTTTAAAATTTTCCAAGTGATAAATTAATAACATTAAAATTATAAATTTCTTTTTTATAGTTAGTGTGGAATTGATTGAAAGCGTACATAAATGGTTTGTATATATAATTTTTTTAGTAAATTATTTATTGCTTCAGGCCTACTACGGCGAGTTATGTTCTCAAAAGATTACGAAAGTAAGGAATAAATAATTTTATCAAATATTTATGTATTTTATGTAAAATAATTTTATAAAATTATTTATTGCTTGTCATTTTAACAGTTTACAACAGAGTGTACAATTTTTAGAACCATGGATTATGAAAAAAACATGGAAAACATGGGTACAATTTTTTAATTCGCCATAACATCTAGCCCTGCTAATAGAATACATATCGATATCACGAAATCTCTTAAGAAAACGAGGAACTTGACTTGTTATTATTGTAAGGCTATAATTAATTTGTACAAGAACAACCTATTGTAATAAAGAAACCAATCTTGCCTATAATAAATTATATTTTATTCGTAGTTTTAATTAATATATAATACAATATATTTTTATTAAATAATAAAACGAATAACTTATTGGTTTTATATGATATTTTGGGACATTCAATGTTCTTCTATGATTAAAAGCAGAAAAAGTAAAGAAGAATATCCTTTTATTTCTAAATCATAGAACAATATTAATACAATCCTTTTTTTTTCTTAATATTTTTGCAATGCTAAAGTAAGTAATTCGTTCATTGGTGTCAATAATATACGTGGATCTTCAATTAATCCAGCTCCAACCATAGCACTGGTAAATAACTACAATTGTACATAACATATTGTGATAATTTATTTAAAAGATAAACATCAAAATATTTGAAGAGCTTTTTATTACAACATACCTGTTGTATTAAACGATCAGCTAATTCAGTATCTGTAGTTGTTAGTTTGCATAACTTTTTGATGAGAGGATGATTTGGGTTTATCTCAAAGCGCGGTTGAAGCATAGAATATCGCATTTCTTCGTTCATTTGATGGCTCTGTATGCGGATAAAGTGTCTTGCGCTTGCCATATCCTGAACGGTTACTACGCAAGGATGCGACTCCAAACGATTCGTCATTTTAATGTCGTATGCTTTTTTATCGAGAATCTTCTTCATATAGTTCACAAGATTATCCAGTTCATCCTTATTTATAATACCTGCAAAAAATAAAATACAAAAATTATTTTTTTATTTGACATCTTAATTTGTAAATGTGTGATATTTATTATATACCTAAATTTTCTGGCTTATTTGCTTCCGTATCATCTCGCATTTCTTTTTCCACAGATGTCAAAAAGTTAGTTTTATACTGTCTCAAATGCATTAATACTAATTCATCATATGGCTCATAGCAGAATAAAACTTCAATATTTCGTTTTTTCAAAGATTCATAATACGGTGACTGCTCGGCTAGAGTCCGGCTATAATATGACTTTTGTAGATCATTGATTAACACGAGATATTTAAAATATATTTCACTATACCTTGGTGCTGACAAATAATATATATCCTTTTGATCTTTTGCTAAACGGCTGCAATATTGCGGCAGGCTGACTAGTTCTCCCGGGACAGCAGCAGACGATTCAAAACGCAGGAGTTTGCCTATATCTTCCTATAATAAAACACAAATTAATAAATATTTTTGTAAACATATTTTCTTAATACTTATACAAAATACAATAAATTACCTTTTCAGACTGATCATTACTAGTTACAATGCCCTCTTTTAAAAATAAACCATAAGTTTTGTAAAATTCATTATAGTCTTCTGACTGCTTCGTAGATCGCTCATTTAGAAATTTTAATATACGTGCGGTCAACACATTTCGCAATTTTCTATCAAAATTATATTCTTTATAATTATATAGTATGTAATAATAAATGATACAAATATTAGAAATTTATTCTCACCCAATCAATGTGCTATTTTGCAATAATTCACGGCTCAAATTTAATGGTATATCTTCTGAATCTACTACGCCTTTAATGAAACGTAACCATTTTGGTAAAATATTCTCTGCTTTGCTTTTAATCAGAATCTTTCGATTGTAGAGCGACACTCCACTGGTAGTGTCCCTCGCCAAATCGAACATTCCGGGCTTTTCTTCTGGGAAATATAATAGAGCTTTTATACTCAACGGCACATCCGTCGAATAGTGTAATACAAATCTTGGTGAATCAATGCAATTTCCTATGAATCGATAAAATTCTGCATGTTGCAACGGTGTTACATCTTTTGGATCAAACATCCATAATGGCTGCAAAAGAAAATATCATTCTTTAATTATGGTAAAAAAATTAAAAATAGGACAAATGAGAGAAAGTTATATGTATAATTGATGATACCTGAATCGTATTAGTTCTCTTTCCATTCACAAAAATAGGACTGCCGACAAAATTACTGTATTTGTTGATAATGCCTGAATGTATCAAGATAGATTTTATTAAATGTATGTAAAATAATATAAGTACATATCCTTATCGCTAATGTACTTACGATTAATAGTATTCTCGTCACTGAATTCTCGGCTATCCGGTTTTAAATGTATAACAATTTTTGTGCCTAACTGTACACCGTCTGCATTTGAAATCTCAAATGTACCCGATCTATATATGATAAAACATTGCTTATAATTTTATGGACGGCTACTATAAATAATATCGATAATATTTATATAGAGAAAAATAAATATTTTTTTCTCACACATTACCCATCTGAAATCCAACAAAGACCTTCTGCGTCTGTTGCAAAAGATTTTGTAAATACTTCTACTTTATCAGCAACCATAAAGGCACTATAAAATCCAACTCCAAACTGCCCAATAATTTTGGATGTATCATTAGAGTTTTGTTCTTCCTTCAGTTTTTCTAGAAATGCCTAAAATACGTATATATCTACATATAGAAATGTTTTATATATATATATATATATATATATGTATGTATATATATATATATATATATATATATATATATACACACACATATAAAAAATATAATTTATTTTAAAT
>Ga0157364_1005929_pt1 | contig 12492 bp, 8 predicted proteins | sample AttsexASBM2_FD_111476 | JGI IMG/M metagenome (GOLD analysis project Ga0157364, IMG submission 111476) | Fungus gardens microbial communities from leaf cutter ant in Ribeirão Preto, State of São Paulo, Brazil - Atta sexdens ASBM2 | ecosystem: Host-associated > Fungi > Mycelium > Unclassified ...
AATCCCCCTTTAGGGATAGACTGCCATTGGGGTCTGTATAAAAAAATGTTAAAATAAAAAAAAAAAAAAAAACAGGGAGAGAGTAGGATAAAATAAAAGAAATTCTTTATTATAAAGTATTAGGCTACTAAGTAAGTCTTTAACTAGTTGGTTTTGTTGACTTCAATTATACTAATGACTATAATACACAAAGATCAACTGATAGCTATTTTTATGTAAAGAGAGATCCAGTATCTTGGTTGACTAAATGACAAGAAATAATAGCCACATTTACAACTAAAATCAAGTATATAGTAATATTTTGAACTATACAATAGATAATTGTCATATACAAGTCCACCTGTCCGGAAACAGCGACCCCGCAGTGAAACCACCTTTAAATCATACAAGCCCACCTTCCATGGCGGCCATCTTTCTCGCAATACATCTCATAGCAGTGCTGCAACTCTCTGGATATTCTGTCTTTCATGGCAGAGATACTCCTATTCAACTCGGTCTTCCATGACGGAGTTAATCCTGTCAGTGTCTCAACACTGAAACTTCCGCTCAGGGTAATAGGAGTTTTACCACTGAAACCCTGAGCATCTCCTATACTATCACTTTGTATATAAGACTAGTAGTTACATTGTAATTTGCTAGTCTGATAATCGATGAAGATAACCTCTTATTGAACTTGATCTCCAGTGTTCAATAGCGACACACCAATCAGTACTCACTTCCACTCAGACTTTCTTTCCTTCATTTGAAGTTGTGACTATGCGGCAGATAGACAGTGCAACATATAAGCTGAAGCCAAGGTTGTTCCACAAGTCTGCTTATCTCCGAGTCTATTCTGCAGACTTCCACCCCGGTATGAACAGTGTCTAACAATAATATGATTATTCTTTTTCTTTGATAAAACTTCATTACTTTAACAATGATTTATTATACTATTTATTAACAATCATGATATAATTAACATAACAAAGATATACCAAGCTATGTTCCAAGTAAAAATAATATAACAAACTTGTTAATAAAACCACTTTTAAGAGAAATAATAAAAAACTTTGTAATAGATCTTAGATTAATATTTGAGAGAATGTTGGCTAAGACATAATGTTACAAAAACAATCTATTTTATTTCTTTTTATTTTATACTCTTATTATAGATCACTTTAATTTTAAATAGCTCAAGTATATAACAAATTTGAAAACTAATATGTTTTAACTTAAACTTGTATTATATTTATTTTAAAAATTTTTAACTTTTATTATTTAAAATTACAACTATATTATAAATAAACTAAAAATATTATTATTATATATTAAAAAAAATAAGTAATTTAAGTAAATTAATCTTCAGTAAAATTTTTTCTTCTACTACTATTCTGAACAGCAAAAAACCACTATTAGTATTCACTAACTCATCAAAAAGACTCATTTATAAATTGAAGTTTAGAAATTTCACTCAATATTACTATGTGTTCCTTCAATAGAAGTATATGTTGTCACTTTATGTTCCTTTATCTCAAAACAATATATATAGCAATAATATGTCTGTATTTATCAATCCAGATTATAGTTATTCTAAATTATAATAACAGTCAACCATCTGTCTCTGATTTATGGAATAGAAAATTTCATATACTGTTTATTTTCAAGAGTAAAGAAATTTTAAATAAGAATGTCACTAATATAGTTACTTTTCTGAAAAGAATTGAGAATCACATTAAGAACCATTTAGTTAACAAAATAACATTATATAGAAAATTCACTATCATTGCTAAGGGTCTTTGGAACTTTATAGATGTTATATATATATCAAAATGAGATATACTCTTTTTCAATAAAGAAAGAAAACTGATAAATTATGAAATGTTTTAGCCTCAAAAATAATGGCTCTTTCAACAACAAGAAGAAGATGTTATTATTTTCTTTGAACTTGAATAAAAGTTTAAAACAACTAGAGCCAGATTCTGTTTCTATATCATTCAAGTTTCTACTGACAAAGAATTCCTCTATTATATTATCTTTCATGTTATAATCTTAAATTCTTAGAGTGGAATAAAAAAATAAACTCTTGTATTAGAGTAAATACAAAAGAACTTGATAGAAAGCTTTTTACAAAATAGTCTACTTTAGATGGTTCATGCTAGGTACTATGCATTCTATCCTAAATGACTATGTATCAAGTATAAGGTCAATATGTGATGTCTATATTATATGACATCATTTTGTTCTAGAACTTTTTACTCTTTTTTCTTAAATTCTATGATCAATGTTGTGACTATACTATCAGATGTGACTGATGTGACAGTATAACTAATCACTTCTAACTCTAACCTTAGAGTTTTAAAAATAGAAATATGAAAATAAATTAAAAGAAAAATAAGAAAGAAAATGAAGAAAAAACTAAGTTCATATTCTTCAATCTTAATATTTCAACAAGAATATAGTCTCATTCCTTAACAAGAAAATTAAGTTTATCACTAAGAAGAAACCAAAACTTTCAAACATCAAGAAGTCTTACATACAAGCTTCAAAAACCAATATTTCGACAAATATTAAGAATGTTTTGTATATTAAAGAAGTTTTTCCATTTTTATCTACTGATAAAGTAGAAAAAATAATTAAAATAAAAAATAAGAGAAGCAGAGAAAACTCAGAATCAACATGATAACTAGAGAACCATTGTAAAATAATATTTCAAATTTAACAACAATCAAGAAATATATCAATTTAAACTTTATTGAGAGTTATTAACTTTCCAAGTTCAAGTTTTATTTGAAGATTATTGAACTTCCTTATAAGATAAAGCAAGGTTTTATTACTTCAGAAATCATTAAGAGTATTCTTAAAGAGTCATATCTATTTGAAGACATTATATTGGTGTCAAAACTATATATCATTAAAACATTTCCTAAATTTGACATGATAATAGTCTAGATAGATATATAAGATTCACAAAATGGTTTTGTAGTAAAGAACATTATCAATCATCAATTTAATATTGAATAATATATTAGTATTATTTGAGATATGAATATAAATCTGAATATTTTACAATGCAAGAATTATTGAAAATAGAGATATTTAATACTCAGTTATTGCTTTTATGTCTTTAAATGTGCTAAATGTTATATATAGAAAATAAGAAAGTAAATTATACAGTAATTATAAAAGAAAAGTTATATTCTTATATCTTTAAGTATATAAATTACAAAGAAAATCATCAAGCAAATAGCTATAATTGTTTTTATTAGTATAACTATTTCAATAGAAAGTAATATAGTAAAAAACAACAGAAACTCTTTTAAAAATAGAATAATATAATAATTCTATTAACTGTAAATAAGTTTTTTTTTCTTTTTATATATTATATGTTTATTAATATACTGTAGCTACTAAATAGTTATTATGGCTTATTTTTGTATTTAATGTTATAAATTGTTGATTTAAAAAAAAAGTGAATTAATTTTAAAAACTTACTAAAGTAAATTTTTCTTTGTATTTTTAATATTATTAAAAATATAAGTTTTTATAATTTAAATATTATTTTAAAAGTTAAAAATAACTAATAAAATAATATTAATATATCTTGATTATTTTAAACTAAAAAAATTATTTAATAAAAATATATATATTATATTATAAAATAAATTACTTACTTATTTATAATATTTGAATTTTAAGTATATTTTTAAAAATTTAATAATAATAAAAATTAATACAAATTATATATTAAAAAAACTTATTTATTTCTTTATATTATATTTTACAACTAGTTAGATTTTAAAAAACTTATTTCTAAAGTAATATTTTTATTGACTATTAAGCTATTTATACAAAGAAAACTATAGTTACTACTTAGTTTAAGAAGTAATATAATAAGTATAAAACTATACTAAAGATTTATAGATAAACTATAAAGTGTTTTGATTATCTTTATTATATTTATTACTTAAAATTTAATAAGTTAAATCAAACAATATAAATTATTTATAATAAAAGTTATTTACTTTTAAAAACAACTCTGTAATAATTTCTTTAACTTATCTATAATACTATAACTAATCTTTTTATTAATTTTTCTATTTTAGATAAGATTTCTAGTTAGACTACTCACTTTTTTGATTATATTACTTAGTAATATTTCAAGCATATTTTTACTAATATATATTTATTATTATTATATTAATCTAAATACTTTAAAAAGTTAGTTTTTATTATTATACTCAAACTAAATAAACTTACTTATAATACATTTAAAACATTTAAGTCTATTGTTTTACTTAATATACTTAATAAGTTTATTAAGAAGATAATTACTAGATAACTTTATTTTAATGTTATTAAGCATAGTATTTTTTATTTTAACTAGTAATACTAAAAAACTTAATTTAAACTAATTAAGCCAAGATAATGTCATATATCAAGTTCATTTATCTAGAATATATATTTCTATAATAATATTATTTTATTAACATCTAATTTTAAAAGTTCATCTTTCTTATAACATATCTATATAGTAGTAATGTAACAATTTAGAAATTTTATCTTCTATAACAAAAATACTTTTATTTAACTTAGTTTTTTATAGCAAAATCATACTCTTGTTAATATTTTAACACTAAAATCTCCACTTAGAATAATTCACTAGTTTGATAATTAATAAAAATAACTCTTATTGAACTTAATCTTTGATATTCAATAATAACACACCAATCAGTATTTACTTCTATCTCAGACTTTTTTCTTTTATTTAAAGTTGTAATTATACAGTAGACAAATAGCTATAACATATAAGCTAAAACTAAGGTCATTTTACAACTCTATATATCTTTGAGTCTATTTTGCAAACTTTCACTTTTAATATAAACTGTATCTGATATATAGTAATATTTGATATTATATAATTTTTTTATTCTTTGAACCATAATATACTTACTTTAATTTTCAAATACTTTGAATTTCCAAAATATATTTGTCAGAGTTAGAAGTATTAGACTTTGTCTATTTTAGTTTTCTTTTTTATTTTTATTTATTTTATTTATTAGAATTTAGAGATTGGTGTAATAGTTATAAATAAATATTATATGATATTGTAAAAAAGTTTAGAACAAGTAACATCATATTATATAATAATAGTATATTAGTCTTATAAAAAACATATAAACTTTAGAGTAAGTTAATTAAACTTAAAGCTTAAGTCCTTAACTTAAAATACTTTTATTCTCTTATTTATTAATAATAATTCTTTAATTTTTCAGAAAATTAATAGTGTTATTTAACTTAGTCATAAAGCATGATAAGTTAAAAAAATTATTTTTCTAAAATATATAATAACTTTAATCTAGAACTAAACCTTTTAGTAATCAGTGCTTCTATCCTTAAACTCAAAATATACTAAAGATACTTAAGCTTTTACTTTGATCAGCATCTGTTCTTCAAGAAACATATATATTACTACTCTATCAAAGCACTGTCTACTATTAAAATAATAGATATATTTGAAAACTTGACAAGATATCTGTTACTACTTTAAAAATAGCTTTTATATTGTTTTTATATTATTACTATTATTATTTATAGCTTTCAACTTTAACTTTTTACTGAAGTACTTACCAAAATTTAAATATTACTTTTAATAGCTATGTAATATAAGAAGTAGTTTACTACTCTTTAGATTTTAGATGTATTTTTCACTTCATTCACTAGTAGAATTGAAGCTCTGACAGATCTTATTCTGATTTAACTTCATTTAAAGAAGCTGGTTTAACAGTCTTATCTTAGAACTGTTATTTTTTCTTTATAATATGCACTGATGTCTTTACTTAGTATTGGAAACTTAAAGAGCACTTGTTCTCACTTATAATCACTTATTTTTTTAAAATAATATCCAGTATATTTATTTGAAAGACTTTCTTTTAAATACTAAAGTGTTACTTTTCAATCTCACACTTTAATCTCTTTAATACTGAGGCTATATCAGATTATAGACTACTGAATAGCTTTTCTAATCATATTTTCTTCTATCCTTATAATTTTTCAAGTCTTAATAATCACACAGCTTATCTAGAATCTCTGAATTATTTTTGTCATAAAGCAGTCTTTTCTCTCTTCATTCTTGTTGTTATCACTGATACAAGTGCTATATCTCTAAGAATATTTAAGCCATTTCTGTTATGTATTTCTGGAGACTAAACCACCAGATATTATTTTCTAAGACTTTAGTTGGTAAAACAACTGTTTCTAATGCTAAGCTGTTTGCTATAAGATTAGGAGTCTTCAAGATTACTAATATGGATATTAAATACATAATTATCATTACTGATTTTCTAAGCTCTGTTAGGAAGACAGTAGATCTCTCAGTGTACTCTAAACAGGCCCAATCTTTGGTTGTCTATTTTGTACTTAAATTATTCTCTTGTGATAGTCTTGACTATAAAATCAAATTCTGAGATTTCCCAAGCAAGGCTAAGTAGTCTCTTCTAAATAGTCTATAATAATGTAACTAACACTAAAGTGACTACTGGACTTCATTCAGTAACATTTATTGATGCTCTTTGCTCTGAGAGTGTTATTTTATGTTTATATGCTTGGAAAACCTTCTTTAATCATTTCACTGTTTAAGGGCATTATTTTCTAACTCTTAAAAGCAAGAATTATAAATTTCTTCAGCCTATTTACTCTAATAGTGGTAGTTAGCTTGGTTACTTTGGCCAGTTGGTCATATTATATGCTAGAGTAACTAGAGCTATTCTTAGCCATGTTCTTACTGAAAAGTATAGACAGTGCTTTTTTCCTGTAGAGTGCATTCAGTGTCTATGTAGTCATTGCTAGATGAAAACATATTAATACATTTTTGCAACCTACTCTATGTTTGCTCATAGTTTCTTGGTTAATCTATCTCTATCAATTGGAGACTTTATTGACTTTTTAAAAGAGCATCCAAGTACTTTTGCCTATTGTTATTTATTTGTCTCATGTATATCTCACTTCACGCTCTTTTTCTATTCAACATTGCATTCTTTCCTTTCAGACTTATTTCCTTACATAAGATTGGACTGTATATTTCTTTACGCCATACAGTTCTCATATCAGTTTTGTGCTATGAAGACTGAGATGAGTATAAGATGTTTTTTATATATTCTTTTCATTGTCTGACATGTACCTAGTCATGACTGTTCTAGGTATATACAAATATATAAGTTTCGTGCTACAAAGACTGAGTCACAACTATTCTAGATGCAGCTACTCTTGTTCTGGTTCCTTATGCAACAGATTATAGGCCCTACTAGCTTGTAACTAAAGAAAGTCTATTGCTCACCGAAATTCAATAAAATCCAATTCAAATCCATTTTTACTCACTTCCCACAAACATCAGCACTACGCCATTTATAGTCATCATGACTACAAAAACAAGTAGCCACCTTTATGACATTCCTATACTCAAAGAAAATGGTACTAACTTCCAAACGTAGAAGTATTGGATCTGCACTATTCTCGATATATGTGGATTGCTCAACATTGCAGAAAGAAAGGAGCAGTGCCCCTCACAGATCCTGGTGACTGAAATGGATGACAATGCCACCAAAGCACATGCTGCACAGATAGAAAAGATTGAGAATTGGAACCGTCGCAACAATAGGGTAATTCACACTAGGTCTGCTGCTAATGCTTGGGACAAGCTCAACCATCAATATGAGGGTCGAGAGCACTAGATGATTGTTCAACTCATAGGTAAAATCTTTCATGAATGACTCTCCCCTCGAGCCACAAATGAATACTATTTGCCACAAAGCTCACATTCTCCAAACACTTAACCACTCTTTTACTGATTCTCTTGTGGCCATCACCATCATCCACTCTCTTTCCAAAATATACTCCACTCTCAAGACTATCTTACTCTCCACTCCTGAAGATAAATTGAGTTCCGACATGATCATCAATTACATCCTGGTGAAGGAAAAGTCTCAGCAATCCTAGTCAACTTCCCAGACTGCATTCATCGCTCACTTTGGGAAGAGAAAAGGAAAAGCACAGGATAAAGGAAAGAGAGGACAGGGGAAAGGAGCTGATAGAAAGCCAAAGTCAGGTAAATGCATATACTATAAGAAGAAGGGTCACTACAAGGCCAAATGCAGAAAGATAAAGTATGATCTCGAGGAGAAAGGTAAAGGTGGATCTGAGAAGAAGCTTGCTGAGACACTTCATGCGAAGATTGCAAAAACAGAGAGTGACAATGATAATGAGCATATCCATTTGTTTATGGCTCAAATGCTACAGGAACAAAAGACAAAGGTGGCAGAGAAGTGGATTGTCGACTCAGGTGCAAGTTCATCTATGATCTCTAATCATGAGTGGTTAGCAAATTATCATGAGCTGTCAAAGCCAAAGAAGGTCTAGATAGGAAACAAGAGGTATATTTATGCTGTGGATGTTGGTCAAGTTAAAATCGTAATGTGTCAGAAGACTATATACTTAGTCCAGAATGTGCATTACATCACTGATCTCAACGGCAATGTTATGACTTAAAGCTCAAAGTGTTTAAGCAATAAGACAACTCTTGTATTGAGTAACACAAGAGAACTTGATAAAGTTTCTAGTACAAAGTAGTCTATCTTATATACTACTACTCATGATCCGTGCTCACTGCTGTGCACCCTACCCTAATAACCATATGTATGACATGAGGCCAACATGTATTGTCTATGTTGTATGACATCACTTTATTCCAGAACCTTCTACTTCATTCTCCCAAGTCTTGTGATCAGTCTTGTGACTTTGCCATCAACTTGTGACTGATGTGACAGCGTGACTGATAAACCCTAACCCGAGTTGTTCTAAAAATAGAAAAAGAAAAAAAGAAAAAGAAAATAAAGTGAAAAGAGAAAATAAAAAATGAAGTCCACCATCAACGATCTTGACAGGCAACCTGCTATCAGTCTCCTACCTGGTTAATTGCAAGTACCATGTCCACTTCCTCCTTCAAAACACTTGACCTGCTGTTGAAATTGACAATTCTGATGGCTACATTATTGCCTATAGTCACAAAGAAAATGGCTTGTTCATCTTTGATAATACTACTTGCCTTCCCAAAGAATGTGCTAATATTACAATCCTGAGCAATCTCAAGTTAGTAAATAACAGTGTTGAAGAGAAGACAGATGAGCTACCTCAGAAGAAGTCCACAGATTCCCTGACCAAATGGCACAAGCATCTTGGATATGTAGCCAAGGCCACAGTGAAGAAACTGTTCAAGAAGCAAATGGTTAAGGGGATGGAGATTGATAGGCATGATGACAAGAATGAAACTCACCAGTGCTCTATCTGCCTCGAAGGTAAGATGATCCGACAGCCAATTCTAAAGGTTTCTGACATCGAGAATCCTTATGTTCTTCACCGTGTTTATAACAATATATGTGGTCCTATGCAGAAAATGATCCAGAACAGCCACCATTACTTCATGACCTTCATTAATAGTCACTTATGATACATCAAAGTCAAGCTTTTGAAGACCAAGGGCGAAGCCAAGGAGAAACTGATGGCACTAATTGAGTATGCTGAAGTCGAAACAAACAAATAGATAAATTATTTCCAAAGCAATGGTGGTGGCAAATACTCCTCTGGATGATTTGCAAAGTACCTGAAATCAAAAGAGATACACTACGGATTCACCAACCCTGACACTCCTCAAGAAAATAATGTTGCCAAACATGCTAATCACACTCTTGTTCATACTGCTTGAATGATGCTGTTTGAAAGTAGCTTATTCAGAAGCTTCTGAGGTTATGTAATTCTCTACACTGCCCATATCCTAAACAGAATCATCAATTGAGACACCAATTGAGGCATGTCAACTGAGAAGATTCCTTACTATTTATATACAGTGTTTAGACCCTTTGTTGTATATCTCAGGAGTTTTGAATGTGGAGCTCAGATCTTGCTCACTGGTATGAAGAACAAATTGGCTTCCTGTTCAGTCTGAGGAGTTTTCATAAGCCTGTCAGAGAATAAAAAGGCTTATATTGTCCATGCACCATTTCCAATTCTGAAGAAAATGATGAGGAGATGAATGTTACTGTTAATGCTGGGCCTAATCTCAAAGTGTCTCAGAACTATGGATCTAAGGTTCTAGCTGAGAACTTACTTGACACCACCTTAGAGGATTCCTTAACTGAACTTGCTGTTAAAGAACCTGGAGCCCCTACTTTCAACACTTCTATTCCTATAGCTATCTTGAACCCACCATCTGAGGTCCGTAAGTCTGCCAGGCTCAAATGTTAGCCCGTATGTGATGATGATGATCGTTATCAAAAGTTTTCCTACAAACATGGGGAGTCCTCTCGAAAGTCATAAACCACTACGTCTAGCACTGTCGAGGGGGAGATAGAGGAAATTGTTGAAGTTACCAGAGCAGTGAGCGACAAGTCAGCAAAGATTGCAAACATCGATCCAGACCCACTCACATATATAGAAGCCATATCTCACCCTGACAGAGCTCAGTGAAGAGCAGCTTGTACTAAAGAAATGAAACAACTTATCTGTCAGAATATTTTTGACATGGTTTCCAAGCTTGAAGGCTGCAAAGTGGTCAACTGTAAATGGGTATTCAAGATGAAATTGGGTCCCGATGGCCAAGTTGAACACTATAAAGCTTGCTTAGTTGCAAAAGGGTTCACTCAAGTCGAAGATATTGTCTTTAATGAGACATACTCATCTGTTGTTAGTCATTCCACAGTCTAGACTCTACTTGCTCTCGCATGTGCAAATGGCTGGCACATCCACCAGATGAATGCAAAATTGGTCTTCTTGAATAAAGACCTGAAGAAGGAGATATATATGAAGATTCCCCCAGGACAGGACAGGCCTGAAGGACATGTCTGGTGGCTCAGGAAGGCCCTCTATGGCCTTAACCAGGCGTCATGAGAATGGTATACCAAGATACACAAGATCATGGTTGGACTGGGATACAAGGCCTCAGTAGCTGACAAGTGTGTGTTTACACGCATTGATGCCAATGGTCACCTGATCATTGTTGCTGTTTACGTGGATGACTTCCTCTTCATCTCTAAGTCCCTCAAGTTTGTCGAGTAACCCAAGTCAAAGATGAGTGGCCACTTCAAAATAAAGGACCTAGGCCCAACAAAATAGATTCTTCAAATGGAGCTCAATTACGACATCTCAAATGGCATTACCACACTCTCCCAGTCCCAATACATCAAGGAGATTTTCGACCCGTAAAAATGCCCATGGACCCTAATACAACTCTCCCATTGCTTACCTTACCTGAAATCGATGTCACCGAGTACCAACAATGTGTTGGCTCACTCATACATACAATGGTCTGGACTCACCCAAACATTGCCTATGCTGTTAGAATGGTCTTAAGACATGCTGCCACTCCCAAACAAACTTATATGACCGTTGTCAAGAGAATTTTTCGCTATCTATGAGAGACAAGTGACTACAAGCTGACATATTGACGAAATAAGGCTGGAAAACTTGTTGTTTACAGTGACTCTGACTGGGCAGGTGACAAAATAGATAGGAAGTTGACAAGTGGGTTTGTCACTATGTTAAATGGTGGTCCAGTTGTCTGGAGTTCAAAGAAATAGGCCAGCACTTCACTCTTGAGCACTGAAGCTGAATTTATTGCCTTAACGTCTGCAGCTCAGGAACTTATTTGGCTCAGAGGACTTCTTTCTTCTATTAACCATCTCTTGAGCACCGCCACTCCCTTACTCATTGACAATCAAGGGGCGATCTTGCTCATCAAAAACGGTCTCAGCTCAAAGCACAGCAAGCATATTAAGCTTCGCTACTACTTTATTTGTAAAAAATTCGCCAATGGGACAATTGCTGCCAAATACATTTCTACAGATGAGCAGTTGGCTGATGGTCTTACCAAAGCTCTCACTGGCATCAAATTCAAGAAATTTGTCAAAGGGCTTGGTTTCACTTAAGGAATATTCATTGAGTGAGCATGTTGTTATTCATTTGTCTCGCATATGTCTTACTTCGTGCTCTCTTTCTATTCAACATCACATTCTTTCCTTCCAGACTTATTTCCTTATATAAGATTGGACTGTATATTTCTTTGCGCCACACAGTTCTCATCTTAGTTTTGTGCTATGAAGACTGAGGTGAGTATAAAATGTTTTCTATATGTTCTTTTCATTGTCTGACATGTACCTAGTCATGACTGTTCTAGGTATATACAAATATATAAGTTTCATACTACAAAGACTGAGTCACAACTGTTCTAGGTGCAGTCGCTCTCGTTCTGGTTCCTCATGCAACATTGCCTTCTCTTCTCAAAAACAATCCCTCCCTTCTTATGAGCCTCCATGAGTACTCAATTGGTCTGCTTTTCTGTTTCTATAGATAGTTTCTCAGTCTCACCTTTCTCAGTTTCTCTTGATTTTCTAATAGGTCTTTCTAGACTTGGACATGTAATTTGTAGATTGGTTACAAGCAACCTTTCTCTTTGAGTTCTGTTATCAC
>Ga0157364_1005930_pt1 | contig 12492 bp, 4 predicted proteins | sample AttsexASBM2_FD_111476 | JGI IMG/M metagenome (GOLD analysis project Ga0157364, IMG submission 111476) | Fungus gardens microbial communities from leaf cutter ant in Ribeirão Preto, State of São Paulo, Brazil - Atta sexdens ASBM2 | ecosystem: Host-associated > Fungi > Mycelium > Unclassified ...
CAGCTGGTCAAAAGGTAATCAATAATCCGTAGATAAAATAGTAGATAATATAATATAATAATAGTAGATAATATAATAATATGGGCAAAATAAATTTTATATATATATATATATATATATATATATATATATATATGATATAAAAAAAATCAATAATCATTGCTATCTAAAACTTTAAAGTGAATTGTCACTTTAAAGAGTAAAATTTCTTTTTAAAGATTGAAAATGGAAACATTCTTTTTTGAGACTGTATATTTTATTATATTTTACAATCATATGATATAATTACATTTGTTTATAAGATATGTATTTGTTATATATTTTATTATACGATTAATATTCGCAGTTGGGCATTTGTGGAAGGACCGGTAGCGGAAAATCATCGACCGTAATGGCTCTTTTCCAACTGATCGAAATCAGTCAAGGACGCATCCTGTTAGATGGAATTGATATCCGGCAAGTGCCTCTTCGAATACTACGATCTCGGTTATCGACCATTCCGCAAGATGCAATAATGTTTAGCGGCACGATCAGGTGCGCAAATAATACAGTCATAAATCTCTTATTACTGCAAAATGTCTAGTCTTTAACGCGGCTCGCAATTCACAGCTTGTATTTGCATCGCATAATACGTACATATACGGTGTTTATCTAAAAATTAAGTACATATATTTGAACTTAAAATTAATTATTTTTTATAGAGAAAATTTAGATCCGTTTTCGGAACACAAGGATCAAGAAATTTGGCGATCCTTGGAACTTTCACAAATCAAGGATGTGATAGCTTCGCATCCCGAGGGACTGAGTACGCAATATAATATAATATGAATTAATATAATAATAACATAATACATTTAAAATAACAATATAATATAATTGAAATTAATTTTGATGTAGATCTCGAAGTACGAGAAGGTGGCGAGAACTTTTCTGCAGGTCAGCTGCAACTACTTTGCATGGCACGTGCGATCCTTCAGCGATCGAGTGTCGTCATTCTCGATGAAGCGACTAGCGCACTTGATATAGCCACTGAGAAATCACTTCTAAAAGCGGCAACTATCGCTTTCGAAGACAGAACTGTAATCACCATCGCGGTTAGTAAGCGTTCAATAAATTAAGTGTACATTTTGCTAAATAAGTAATCGATGTATTCCATCAATGTTGAATTAATTAGCTTTATATTGCAATTTGATCAATTTTTCTTTAATTTTATTAAACTATTAATTAAACTATTAATTAAATGTTAAGTTTACGTACTTGCTAAATATAAAGTTACTTATCTTGAATTCTTAAATGTCATGCAGGAATAAATTTGAAATTTTATAATACAGATTATTATAATATATTGATATCAGTTAAGCATATTTTAAGCTTGATGATAGTAAATATTTCTTATCAATAAACTGCAAAAATGAAAAGTGCGTCTTTTTAATATTTTCTAAAATTTTTATACTTGAAAATTGAATCTCTCATTAGATAAGGATAATATTTTAACAAAACTGCTTTCTGTATACAGCATCGAGCAACGGCTTTGTTATATTGTGATCGCATCATTGTTTTCGACGAGGGCAAAATTATCGAAGAGGGCTCACCGACAGATTTAATGCAAAGACAGAACGGAGTCTTTTCCGCAATGATCAAAGTGGTCGAGCAAAGCGAACAACGATAAGAGTAACCGTAAAAGAATATCAATTAACTTCACTAATATACACACGGAAAGAACGTTCTTACTGAAACATCTATCTAAAAATTTCGACAAAATCATTCTTTCCATATATATATTATAGTATCGATTTAAATGTTAAGATAAAAATGTAAAGACTGCTTTAGGATATAAACGTAAAGTTTCTCTATACGTTATAGGAATATACATATACATGTGACAAAGCTTTATTTTTTATATTAATCTTATGCGTGACTAATTTGTTAGTTTTATACAATATCCTAATTTTGTATTATAAATATATTAATTGTATGTAATTTATAAATATAAAAGATGATAATCGAGTTGTACTTGATGATGTGAACACGACGCTCGGTATATCGTAGGATAAGAGTGCCAAACGATAATAATTACCAATATCCCCACGTCGTCGACTGTATTTACCACTGCAGAAAAGGTGAGCGTGTTTTTCTGTTAGTGGCATCGAGGCCGGCCTGTCGATAGCACCTGAGTTGTTTCACTTATCAGCACTTTTTGGCTCCGATCGACAGTGATGCCGATAAGCATGACAAGCGTAGAATTTTATATAAAAGAAATTTTATATAAAAGAAATTTTATATAAAAGAAATTTTATATAAAAGAAAAAGCTAAGTGAACGTTTTATTGGTACAATTGTGTCATAAATCATCGCATGGGAGAGTTACTTTCATCGGCGGACGTAATTAATAAATTAATTAAGAAAGTGGTGAATTTTTAACTCTTTTAACTTGAAATAAAAAAGAGTTATTTAATCGCGTTATGTATAATTTGCAACAAATATATGTGCAATAATTATCGGTAAAATCTTAATTTAACAATGAATCTGAATTTTCGATGCTCAAGTCGTGTGACTTGATTAAACAATCAAGTATTTAATTCAAATGACAATTGAAATCTGCAGTGACAAATGATCATCGTGTGATTACAAACGACGAAAAGAAGTTGCAAGAATGTAGTTATTAATGTGTCTTAAGGATAATGCCATTTATCTAAAGTGAAATATTTAACACTTTATTGTGCAACAATACAAGATCATAGAGATAACTAGCGAGGAACGGAATCGTAAAGATTGAGAGGTGAGTATTTCTAGCAAATTAAATTAAATATGTGTTATTAGCATATCTTTTTACCATTAGGCAGAATATTAATAGATTTTTATATTTTGACATGTGAGTTTCTATACTTCTCTCTCCTTCTCTCTCTAAAATTATTAAAGAAATAAATATAACATTAATATGAGATGATTTATTTATTGACTGATTAACTATTGTAGAGAATCTCAGATAAAATAAGCTGAATTGTCTTCAAATAACGGATATTAAGTTCTAGGGCTATTCCCTTTGTTTGCTCAATGTTGCTATCTAATTGTCAATAAAAAAAGGTGAATGACAAAAAAAAAGGGTGATTTTGACAAATCATTTTGATAGATGATAACGAAAATACCATTTAACCATTTAAATAAATAGTTTACAACTAAAAAATTAAATTCATAAGTGGACATATTTTAATTATCGCAAGAAAAATATATTAAAGAATAAAAATGGGAGCGCACCGGTCATGGTGCTAAATAAAGCAAATAAATAATGATAAAAACTCGTGATAAGAGATTATCATTACGCAGATAAGAATGAAAGAAACATAAAAGCAAATGAGATCAAAAGAAGACTTTTTTAGTTTCACAGATAATCATTGCTAAATTAAAAGAATTTTTTTGTTGCAATTGCTAAGTGTAGTTGACAATAGATTTAATTGTTTAAAGTGTTTCTTTCAAAACGAAAAAATGTTTCTCGAAGATTTCTTAATTGCTCCTGATAACATTAACAACAGCATATCTTCAAATATAATAATATTTATGTTACAATACTTAATAATTACATTAATTTTTAATATTTCTTTTAATTGTTTATATTATCATATAAAGAAAGTGAAACAATTCAAAAATATCAAAAACGATAAAGCATCGTTGTCTTAGATAACGACCTATATATATATTTTGATGTTCAGTTACACTTTTATATTGAGAAAACTTGTACAATTTGCACGTGTACAATTTTTATTGATTAATGTGAGAGTGTAAATCGTTGCTGAAGCAACACACACACAAACAGATATTATTATATTCAAACATTTTGTCTTATGTTCAAATATTTTACTTTAACCTTAGAAAAGTGTATAATGACGATATAAATTGTAAATCAAATAAAATTAGCATTTTAATCTTCGAATTACAGCAACATTCAAACTAATCGAATAGATCAATATTATTTCCAATTTAAACGAAATATTGTTTTATCTAATAAAAAATATTATTTAAGACCAAAAGAATTCACAATAAATTTGTATTTTTAAATTGAAATTAATTATTAGTGTTTTTTATAGAAACTTTTATCTTAAATTTAATTATATGGCATTAAAACTTAATATTACATGCTGATTCCAATAAAGTAATTTTAATTAGAATTATGATCTTACTTATTTCCGAAAAAATAAAAAATAAAAAAGAAATAAAAAGATTATAAGCAAAATTTTTAACCGTTATTCATAGTCCGTGATTGATAAGGAGCAAAGTAAACAAAAATTAAATTAGTACTGCTACCCAGTAAAAAGAGTACATTTTTCCTGATAGTTATAATGTCTATACGAACGTTTGACAAAGAACACGAAGGCAGCCTTATTAAAAGAAAAAGAATAGACTCATTAGATAAGATGCTCGCGCGCCACATATACCTGCTTGTTGACACTGCTCGTCGCCGCTCTGTTATCGGCTAGATAAGATTTCTTCGTCTTTGTTGTACCTGAGCATCAGTCGAACGTGCGAATTCATGCGGTACACTTCCGTGCGGTCGTACTTGAAAAAAAAAGATCTATGTCTCTTTCTTTCAAGATCGCGCGAGCGAAAAGCACATAATCTTTCTTGACATCATTGTTCCTTAGTGGGCCTTCCGGCGCAGGATTCTCAGTCCAGCTTGAAAGATTTTTCACGTCAACCTGAAGGGTGAGTTTCGCAAAAAAGCATCGCTAATTGTATTGCACGTCATTGAATTCGCTCAAGACAATACTATGATAGACTTGTTTCTCATCGCACATCTTTCTCGCGCGATCAATTATCTAATCGATTCACGGAAACGTTGATTAGTTTCTGATATCATTCTAGATAAATCATCAAGATCGACTTGCATTTTTTGATATCATTCTAGATAAATCATCAAGATCGACTTGCATTCCGATGTCGATAAACTGAAGATGGCAACCAAGTGAAAAGGTTTTTTTTAATCAATATCGCAATGAGAGTATAAATATTGGATTGTTAATTCGATTTATATACAACTTGCACGATTTAATTTGACTCTGTTGCGAAAAAATATAAAACAGATTTAATATATTTTATATTATATTATTTTATATTATATTTATTTTATATCATTTTTAATATATTATTCTCAAATCTTATTACGAAAAAATATATAACTAGATTTTTATTGAGTAACGCATAATAATAATTAAAAGAAAAAAATTACATTGTGTTTACATATTAAGAACTCAAAGCTCAGTACTCCCTTTATTAATTTATATAGATTTATTTGCGATCAATTATTGCATAGCTTTTAAGTATCTAAACATTATGTGCAATAGGAAAATTTATTTTTCTCAAAATTATCATTATTTTTTTATTATTAATTATCGTAATACTTTTAATTATTGCGCGTTTGTACCTTTGTCTATCCTGAGTACAAATAACTTGCAAAAAAGACTAATGAGTGATAATTAGCAAATGAAGCCATAAAAAAATAGTTATTGGTTACAAACCAAACGTCATACGCATATAACATGCGTGTGTCGCATTGAGAAAATTAATTATTGCCATACGTATAGGCATAAATAAAGTTAATTAACCTCGGCAATATGATTGTCGATACTGTTGATTAAACGCGCCTGTATAAAAGAGGCATCTATATATATAACGATGTTATCAGACAATATTACCTTAATTGTCCGCGGCTTGAAATGTGTACGCAGACTTCTTCGCAAATATATCGATAAAACATTGGGTAATGCTCAATTGCTCGCTACCTTAACACATATAACACGTTATCTTTGTGTTACGTTATAAAATGTTTGCAAAACATAAAAATATCACCACGTGAAATAACAAAGTTCTAAAACTGAAAACTCATAATTAGCACACAGAAAAGAATCTTTACATAATTATCAGAAGAAAAGAATGTAAAATGTATGAAAAGGACATTTAAATTTTAAAAATATGCTTTGACTTCTTAGACTCTGAATTATAATTATTACTTAATTTTATTCTTAATTATTAATTAGATAAGTTTATGATTTAGTAATTTGCAAACAAATCATTATGTAAATCTATTTTTAATGCTGTGTTATTGTTAATAAAAATAATCTTAATAAATAATAAAAACAAAAATTGTTGTAAAAAAAAAATCTAAACTAATCAAATCTAAATTATATTTTTTACAATAAATCGAATTAAAAAATTGTATGTTGAAGGAAAGACACTTGAGTTTCAAGATAAACTATAAATTTTCCTCAATTATTAAAATTTGAATCATTGTTGCCCACGACGATTCGGTTTAAAAATACATAAGTCTGAATATTTTAAGACTTAATGAGACAAGAATCTTATTATGTTTTATTTATCCTTGTCATTGGTTTTTCGCAACCACATCATGACGTGAGTTTAAATATTGCCGGTGTTTTCCGTCAGGGAAATCGACACCGAGCTCATTGTGCAATAGATTACAATATCGTTACGTTTCCATCATTTCCGGGATTCGTGACCTCGCAATTTTTACATAAACAACTGCACTGAAAAGCGAAGCGAAAAAAATGTCGCACGATGCGCTGGCAAATCATGTCGAGCGCATCGCCGCATAACGAGACGTAAACCGTACTTATTCTTTTGAGACCTTAATACCGAGGCATGTTTTTTTACAAACAAGAAATGTAATACTAAGAAAATGGAATTGCGTGTAATTGTCGATCGACCGCAATTTTCGCTCTGGTTTTCCTCATCTTTCTCTTTGTATATTTTATTCATTACAATAAATAACGATTTTATATATTACAAGACACAAATATAAAATATTTTATATGAATATAAAATATTACGAATATAGTATTTTAAGTAAATCTTGCTGATGTAATATGGGTGAAATAGTATTTCTTTTTCAAAAAACTTTTTTCAGTTACGAAACCCGATGTACTTTTCCGACTCTTTTGATTTTTCTTGTTACGTAAAAGTAGTTCAATTAATTTATTATAAAATACCGGAAGTGTGAGGTATTTTTTTATTTTTTATTTTGGAACGCGATGACAAAACGTGTGATTTGCTTATTCGAATAATGAACAATGATATTATCGCTTCGTTAATTATAGTTATATAATATTTGTAGCTTAGTGCGCGCGATAAGATCTCGTAGGCTTGAATTCAATTACTTCACAGCGATGCAATTGCTTGTGAATCGTTTTGACACAATTTGTCTTATCATACAGATAATTTTGAAATATTTCTTTTTTATTACAGCCGATTATTATGGAAGAGATAAGGTATTTAATGAATTTTCAAAAATCTTATTGTAGAAAATGATCTATTAATTAATTGATTGCACGCAGAACTTATCGTGCATGCTTCAACAACTGTACAATCAGAGAATATATATTTGGGTAATCGTTTGCTTGCGCATTCAATCAAATAGCGTTATTATGGTCTCAATACAGTGCGTACAATCCGATACGAGTTGACCTTGCATGAGTATAAGGAGGTCATGTATCATTAGAGAATTATGCGAAGATTGTATTTACGCAAATACGTTTTTGTGATTTATTAAATAATTATAATATTTTGACAATATGCAACAGAGAATTGTCTTGAAATTTTATGAAAATATTACCCTTGCAATTTATAAAGATTAATATTTAATTTTTTCTAAATTTTGATTTGTTTCTTTATCTTTTTTTAAAACTTTTTTATGTTTAAGTTATAAATTCTCTTTTTTTTATTTGGTTACCATAATATATTCATTATTAAGTGCTAGAATTTCAAAGATTCCGAAAAGAATTCTTTCAAGTGTTGATAAAAGAAAAGTTATTTTGACACCAAAATCATGAAATAATAATAATTGGCATAACTAAAGCTTTTAAAGCGTCTTGAATAATGGATACGACTAAAAGATATCACCTCAAGATTCCTGCGCTGTTTGCATATCGGTGATAAACGAAGTGACGTGAAACTCCTCGTGAAACAATACCCAGGGAAAAATTAGAAGTGAATAAATTTGCTTGCAATTTTGTGTGCACCTTGCAAAAGATTCTAATAAAACCGAATAACTCATCGTATCGCACCGTAACAAGATTAACAACAACGTGAATTTATCGAGTGGTTTCACAATAAGATATATGCAAGCCTTGGCGGTTTTTTTGCGAAAGAGCGGTGCTGAAGAGAATAATAATTGCGAGTCTCATCTCTCAAATTTTAATAAAGAATTGAAGATGTTCCTATATTGCAACTTGAAGCAGTTGACAGCAATTTTATATATATATAAAACAAGCTGTGTAACTTTATTGAATATTCTTTTAAAGAACTGAAATTTCAGCAATATCTTGAAGAAACTTTTATCAATAATATCTGTAAAATCAAGTTTTCTAGGTACATTTATTTTAATTGAGATATACAAAAAAAGAAAAAAACGAAATTATTATTGAAATTATTTTAGAACTCCTTTGAACAGAAGGAGTAAAATCTTCATGCTAAATCTATAAAATTTGTTTTGTATTGCATTTTATATATAAGAAATTAATTTATAAGAGTTACTACAAAGTAATAAGAAATATTAACGCAACACAAATACAAATTGCAAATTAATGATCGCAAGCTTATTTATTTATTCATTTATTATGACATTTACAATTTTGAAAACTTCAGCATATTATATAGCGCTTCTTTCCAGAAAAGTTGCCATAACTAAAAATCTTAACGAAAAGGAAAGGATGATCGGACTTAGTAAAGTGTCGAGAATATTCATCATGAGCATGTGCTAATGCATTATGACGTCAAGGCACAATATATCACGTGCACCAAACACCATTAGCATAAGCATGTGACTGCTGTGGTGGCAATCGACTTTCGCAGCGAGATCGAGTCGTATAAAAAAAAAGAGCTGTGTGTCACAAAAAGTGGAGTAGTTATATGATGAGCGTAACGCGATCCGAACGAGTCGAAGTGCTTGACGAAGAAATCGAATGCGGTCATGAGTGACCTCCGCGTGAAGTGATATCGAAGAATAATTACCTGTTGAGAGCCACTATGAAGAAAGGAACGTGATATGAGTGAGTGACCGAAATAATTGTCCTAGCATTATGTTCCGCTCAATTATGACTATCAGCTTAATTAAACGTTCAACGCAGATGGAAAATAATTATTAGCCAGATATGTTGGATGTATCAAACGGTGAATAAAATTATACGTCATCTTAAATGTCAGAGATCGAATTAATTATCTCTTCATTAATTTGTTCATTTACTTAAATTAATTACTCTGCGCGAAAATAATTAGATCTTTGTGAGACTTTGAGTTTCAGCGAACTAACGAAGAAGAGAAAGAGAGAGAATTCTTCTAATGTTAAATATTACAGATGAAATAATTGTGAATAAAAATTACGTTATGAATTAATTAACATGTCATCAGGGATGCAATTATATTAATAAACAAAGAAAATATTAAAATATTGCACAATTTTGCTACACATTATATAATATTTTGTAAAAACTTGTGCACATAAAAAGTGCATAAGAATTATTATGTTATATTACGAATTTCCAATGTATATATCTACATGTTTTTTCTTATGTTTACAATGTAAATTTATATTTTTTTCTTTCTATCAAATAATACAATTACTAATGACTCTATGTTTAAAGTAAATATTAAAGGGACACATTTCTTTCAGGTGTTAAAAGAATTTGCTTTGGACATGCTTTGGACGAAGATAACATGAGGTTCTCATGCTTCCCGAGGGCCAACATCCTAACATTCCGCGGGCAGAGGGGTAGCATCAATCTCACCCCTCTGCCGGGCTACGAGGACTCCAATTTCACTATAGGCGTCGTACGTCTTATTAACGTAATTTATAAATAAATCACTTATCATTAAAAGAGGTATAATTTTATAAAAATCATCTTTCTAATTAAAAATTTTTTTTTTATTAAAATATTACTTCAATCTCTATTAGATACGTCCGTTACCTGGTACCTCGCCTCCGATAACTGTAAATGGCACTGTTCCATCATCATCCGAATCATCCGCATCACTCACGAAAGTCATAGTGTCATCACCGCCGTCTGAGGCCAATTATGTCAATCACCTTCCATCACATCAAGAAGAATCTGGATTAGAAGATGCGGCTGTTGTGAACAATGGCGAACAACACGTAAATAATCCAAGGGGTGGCGTCATCGGAAGAACGCCAACGCCACCCTCGGCACCGACACCCGTATACGAGAAAGATGCCAGGTAACCAGAAAATAATAATGATAAATATTAATAAATTAATAATAATTTATAATATAATTTATGATAGCTAGCGTTGAAATTTATATATATTAATAATAATTAATAATAATTAATGAAAATAATGATATTCGAAGATTATAAGTTTTTAATTGTTTATTATGTAATTGTTTTCTAATTCGATATAGGTTTTATTTTATTTCATTCCTTTCGAAAAAGTATAGAATATATATTATTGTTCTTTTTTTTATTTACTTATAGGAGTGCTAGGCAAATTAAAAGAGCTATTTTGGAGAACGAATTTCTGGGTAATCTTGAAGAAAATCAGGTGGAGTCACTCGTTTCTGCTATGTATCCAAAACAAATTCTCGCTAATACTCAAGTTATCCGAGAGGGCGATATAGGTATAGCCTCTTTTTACGAAAACTTTATATATTATTATATAAATTCTAGAAATATATTACTACACATCTACAGAACAATTACTTAATAAATATTAATGTACGCAGTTATACATGTAAATTTTTTAAACGTATTGTTTATTTACAGGCTCGCATTTGTACGTGTCGGCGGAAGGAGATTTTGACATTTACGAGGGGAACAAATTCCAAAGAAGTTTCGGACCAGGAGTTGCGTTTGGAGAAATTGCTTTATTATATAATACAAAAAGACTTCGATCTATTAGCGGTAAGTGTAAAAAATGAATTAAAAAATCGATATATTTCTAAAAATTTATTACACGTTTAATTATACACGTTTATACACGTTAATTTATACACGTTTTAGGAAATATTTCTCAAAATTAAATACAAATATATTTAAGTTTATATAAATATTATAAAAAAAGAAATTTTGTAAGATAAGCTATATATAGAAGATGTTTGGAAAATAATGATAAATTTTTTGCATAGGAGCAGAATGGATTAAACTGAAAAAAAAAGTCCTATACTATATTGCAATTTTTGCAATAGTTAACAAGATATTAATTGCTAAAAATTGCTGAAAATTGGTCCTCAATAATTTTTTACTCAAATACTATCAATTTTACAGAAAAACTACAAGAGACAAAAATTGTTTATTTTCTTCTCATAGAACTCTACAATTTTTTTCAAAATTTTTTATCAACTTCTAGTACTGTATGTTCTCATTTTTACTAACATAAGAAAATATGATATTAAAAAATTCTGAAAAAATTTTTTTTTAATTCTTAGAGCTTTATGAGAAGAAAATAAATAATTTTTATCTCTTGCAGTTTTTCTGTAAAGTTGATAGTATTTGAATAAAAAATTATTGAAAACCAATTTTCGATTTTTAGCAATTAATATCTTGTTAACTATTACGAAAATTGTAAAATGATAGAGAACTTTTAGTTTAGTCTGCCTCTATGCGAAAGATTTATCATTATTTTACCTTGTATATTCAAATCTGTAATTTACAATATTATTAAACATATTATATATCATAGAAATTTAAAAAATTAGAAATTTTCTTGAGAACTAAAAAGTGCTAATGCTTTTAAATTAATATATGTGTCTAATTTTGTGTTTTAGTAAAGAAAGCTGGAAAAGTATGGGTTCTCGACAGATCAGTATTTTTAACTATAATGATGAGAACAGCTCAGGAACAACTGGAGGGCAACATCCGTTTTCTTCAACGCGTTTCCGTTCTTCAAAAACTTCCGGAACCCAAGGATCATGTGCTTGCGAAGATATCCGATCTTATAAGAGTAGTAAGTAAGAAGATATTTTAAAAGATACCATTCTGCTCGCCGCTTAGTTTATAATATGGCTTAAAAGAACGTTATAATAATGCTTGCAGGAATTTTTTCCGGCTGGAGCGAAAATACTGCGACAGGGCGAGAAGGGTGAAAAATTCTATATAATCAGTGGTGGTAACGTACGAATCACCAAAGACACCGAATATGGAGGTGAAGAGGAACTAGTAGTCCTCGGCAAAGGAGAGTATTTCGGCGAATTGGCTCTCTACGATGACGAAGGTGAACGACGTGCCAACGCGATCGCGCTTGCACCTGGTGTCGAATGCTTGACTCTGGACAGAACGTGAGTTCAATTAATACACGCGATATTTTATAATTAATAAATCTCTGAAGTCAAATTGGTTGTATGTCATCAAATTAAACAAATTAAAAAAATATAAGTTGCAAAAGCTATCTCAATTTCTATAACCGTAAATTATTTAATCTGAGATATCAGTCATTTACTTAAAACTGTAACATTTTTTTATCTTGATATTTTAA
>Ga0157364_1005931_pt1 | contig 12492 bp, 3 predicted proteins | sample AttsexASBM2_FD_111476 | JGI IMG/M metagenome (GOLD analysis project Ga0157364, IMG submission 111476) | Fungus gardens microbial communities from leaf cutter ant in Ribeirão Preto, State of São Paulo, Brazil - Atta sexdens ASBM2 | ecosystem: Host-associated > Fungi > Mycelium > Unclassified ...
TGGAAAATAAAGAAGATACTTCTCCATATTTTTTTTACAAATAATGATGAAACAAAAAAATAACAAATGAGATAAATAAAATTAAATATTTTATTAAAAAGATTCTATTTTTTGCTTATGCTATTTCTAGCTGCTTATTTCTGCCAATATTTGCTATACTGTAAAGTATAGCAAACATATATGTCTGCGATGCAAAATTGTATTATAGAATGTGCTGAAGTGTTTGTTTCACTCAACCACGATAGTAATACTAGCTGTGATATTCAAGGAGTGCTGACAGAGACTCATGTGATATTATTCGCCTTCGTGTCAATAAACGAGAACTTTTTTTAATTTCATCGTTTCTTTCAAAGAAAATATCCGTTTAAGATCGTGCTGCCTGTGATATTATGAGCTTGGTATCAGTCATTATCATATATAAGTATCTATTTCTCCGCGATAGCTAACACAAACGGGCAGGCACATTGAACCTTAGCAATTATGGGAAGTGGTCATGGCTCAGTGCTTTTAATTTATATCTCGTTGATAGTGATAATTACATGTCCAATGTTACCTTGGAACCAGCATATCTTAAATAAAGATTTAATCATAACGTTCGCGCCTGTTCTGCGCATTAATTATACCTTTTCTATATTTCTCGTTATTAATAACAGCTGCTAATGATATAACATTCATTTTTTACTGACTCTTATAATTTTCATTAAATTATATTTGTTGCTTCTGACAGATACAGTGAAATCATTATCTTGCCATTTATTGAATATTGCATCATTGTTGAAATTGATTATGACTTTTTATGAAATTATATCACGCGTTAATGATTATTTTTTTGGGTAAAACTATAACAAGTGATTGCAATATTCATTTATTTTTTTAAATTATATCACGCGTTAATGGATTATATAGAAATATCAATCACATAGAAACGTGATAAATCTCAGATAAAATTCTTTTTTTCTTGCGAGACTCTTGTACTGGTAGTTCAAAATACACGATCACAGTTAATTTTAATGCATACGTCGCGACATTCTGAGACAAATAATTTTGTACCGGTAAAGTATAACGAGCTGGCTTAAACTGCATTCCGCAGACGATAAGCATATCTTGCTTCGTAATGAGTGCGAACCTCTCCACGAACTTTTACGAGTGTCTTTAAATAATCCGAATCGTAAAATATACTCGATTCAACAACTTCCTCATTTCTTTATTAAAATATGAATTTATTTACGACTGTAATTAACTACTAAATACCGTTAATTGTTTTATAAGATATCAAAAATTGCTAACTTTTCTGTTATAAAAAATATTATATTTTATGATCGTATATATTTTATGAATCGTATGATTGTTTTATCAAAGAAATTAATGTAATTTAAACATAATTCGAATAATTTAATTTATTTATAATTCTTGTCGTAAATTTTCAATATTCAAAAAAATGTGTGTGTGTATTTTTGTCTGTATTTAGAATGAGATATTTTATAGTAAGAAATAGCATAAGTATTGCGATAAAAATTCATGAGTTTATCAATTTCACAATAGGATTCAGGAAATCACAGCTCAGAGGAAGGAAAAAGGATTGATAAGTGACTCTCCATCCATGTATGAAGTAACATTCAGTGTATTTCCATCCTGTCAGCAAATACTGATTATTAAATACCAAAGTTTCTTCAATCCTTCCCGAAATTATGCTACGTGTTTTTAAATCTTATCTTCTTAAAATATTCAAGATTTTCCAAGTTAATTTACCGAAGAAATTACGGATAAGGAACAACTTTTCAGTAGATAAAAATATTTTTATTTATAACCATTAAATATTTAGATTATAAATGAATAGCTTAAAGTTAAAATATTAATAACTCAAACAAAAACAATTATTTATTTAGTAGAAATTTTATATGTATTTTTATATATTTCATATACATATATTAATCATTACTTTTTTAAATACGCATTTAAAATAATATTAATTTATTATTAAAGATGATTCTTCAGCTTTCCGTGAGAATCAGTATTATGGAATAAATTTTGCGCTTCGCAACGCCATGAAATTAATGCTATAAATTAGCACACGAATTTTCTGCAACGTTTCTCAAAGGGTGAGACATAAGACAGTTGAACATTAGTCACGCGCGAAGGAAGATGAGAACTATCTGCTCTCGTTACGGAATAGCGCAATTTCAAGTGTAATATTGCGCACAAAAAATATTTGAGAAGATATCGAAGAGAGAGAGAGAGAGAGAGAGAGAGAGAGAGAAAGAGAGAAGGAACGCAGAACGAATGGCCTAAGAAGTGTACCATGGCCAGCGGGTTTCGCGAGGGACGCTCCCTTCTTCGGCAACTGGGTCTCATTTTAATTCCCCTCGAAAGAAACGACCGCCTAGCAGCTGTTGCCGTTTACGAAACGTGTGCATCGCTGAACTCCGCGGGATATTTATTTGAGGTGAGAAAAGGTAATCGATTTTACGATTTGGAATAAGATAAGCGCACGCATTTTTTCAAAATATGTATGCGAATATAATTTTTTAATAACAGCATAACTGATAAGATAATTAATTCAACAACTTTTAATCGTTAAATTAATGTCCTTATTAATGAATTGTTAAGATGATGAACGTGCAAGTTAAATTCTGATATTGTATGTGTCATTTTTATTATTCCTGATCTTAATTTAGCTTCATGAGACATTTGCATTGAAATCGCATACGACTACTTATCACGACTACTTATACGACTACTTATTCACATGTACATCATTCGAATGCATAATATAAAATTTACGTCAGCTACTTTTGCAGTCTTAACATTCAAGGATATTTATAAAATGTCGATAGTTTTAACTCGAAAGTTTATTCCTTGTATGCAACAGATTATATAATAATTATGTTTCCGCAAAATTAATCGCGAGATATTTCGAACATGTTTCGCGCCTGAGATATCTTTGTTCAATAAAAAATATACGTGACATGCTCTTTAACTTTATATAATCATATGTTAAAAAGATTATATTTTTGAGTTTTATCAAAATTGTTTATATTGCAACGGTTGAATTATATTTTGTGGCAGTGCAATAAAAATAACTTTCGAAATTGCGACATGTCATCCTCAGTTAATTGTCGACGATTTCTCTCAGGAAGGACTTTATCGCCAATTGTTTTTCTTTAAAAGTGTCGCTTTGTGCTGATATACACTCGACGGGAAGCCATTTACGGGACATTTGAATGGACGCGATTTAGATACATACACGAGTTTGTGTTATAAAGTGATTTATGACTGGCGAGAATCGCTTCGTCTCAGAATCGTGAAACCGGGCGAATATAAAACATACGTTTAAACACAGCTGTGAGATAAACGATACGCCCGCTTGAAACTTAACACAAAGGTTCACCAGGCTGAATACTATGTCGCGAATTTTTGCCAACTGTTGCGCGCATTTCCTGTTTCTCATTTATGTAACGATGTTTGAAAAGCGTATCAAAATTGTATGCAATCGAAATGAAAACGTTACATCACAAATTAACGAAAATCTTTAAAATTGCATTAAGCGCGATATGTGTGATAAAAGATGATTATTTAAAATATAAAATAGTATTTTCTAGTGTTTTATATTTTATTATTTCTGCAAATATCTCTTGATGACTTTTGTATATTTATCGGTACGCAGTAAGATAATGTAAACACGAGCTATGTGAACGAATGCGGGGTACAAACAACGATAGTCTGTTTCATTATTTACTGTCATATTACATTAGTAAACTCTTCTTTTTTTTACAATAACTATAAGAAAATCATATTCATGAAAATGATATAAAACTGTAACGCAAAAAATATTATTTTCCATTTTTTAACCCATTAATCGGAGTTCTATACAGAAATCCAACGTCGGTGGCCTATTTTTAGTTTAGAAAATTTAACGCGAACAAAATTGTTATACTATACGAAAGATCAGACAAAAACAAATCACAATAAAAGTAAAGAACAAAAACATAATCATAAATTCTATAATAAAAAATTTTTCAACTTTAAGGTCTAACAATTTCACGCGATCATTCAAATTGTATACCTTTCTAAACATGAATCTGCTGTCAGTCCAATATTTAGGAATAAAACGGACTACAATTGATTTCCCGTTAACTGTGAAAAATAAAGCACGAAATACTACACATGAAAGTAGATGATATTTAAGCTCTCTCAGCAAAGAATATATTTGCTTAATTTTATTTCAATAGATGTAATTATTTGATTACTTAAATTAACAAAATATAAAAGTTATATCATTTAAAATAGAATATTAATTAGTGTAATTTAAAATATTGCTATATTAATTGGCATAACAATTTAGCAACAGATTACACATACATTAATTTTTTAAATTAACGATAATCAACGCGAATAATCTTGAGAAATAACTGGTATTTCCACAGCGTCGACTATCCTTTGTCATCCCTAAACCATACTTAAAATCTCATCCTACCCTACTGTCTTAAAATAGGTCAATGAAAACAATCGTATTAGTGAGAGTTTAACGCGATCAACATAATCAGCGATAACAGCGATTATTAATTGACGATATCCACTAAAAACACTAGCTAAAATTATTAAAAATGACATTAGCTGTCTTTAACAATTTTATAATAATAATTAGCCTCGTCGAAAAGCACTCTAACGTCGCAATTTACTCCGATTTGACCCAACCACCCCGGCTAGACGATACCATTCATAGATGCGTGTTCACCAATTCGAATGAACGGCGTCTGCGCGAAAATACACCCTTAGTAGGTCGAGTCCACGAGTCCCACGTCAAAAGTGGGAGAGAGGGGAGGTGGGGAGGAACGGAGGGTTGTTGACTAGGTCAGGGTGGCAGGAATGCCAGCGATCGTGTGGACATGGATAGGGCGGATTTCTCACCTTTCTTTGTGCCTCCGCGGCAAATCCAGATTTGGCAGCTCTGTTGCAGGCCATTTTTTTCGCCTCGAGAAAGAGTCGCGTTTACGTATGGAAAATCCGAGGGATTAATCGGCCGATCACGAGGGAACCACGTTCACACTTCGGCGGACGCGACTCGACTGGCGGGAGCCGACTCAGCCGACGACGAGACGACGGCGACGGCAACACGTTCCGCTGGAGTTCCTACGACGCGCCTGGCGATTGGCCACGCTGAGTATTGAGCTTTCATCCGGCGCGTCCGCGACACGAAATCTCCGTTCTCCAAATCGCCGACGGAGATGACGTCAGGCGACGAGCAGATTCCTGCAGAAAGATGAAGAAGAGCGTGGGCTCTCGTTTCATATTTTCATTAATTCGCTCGAGTCTTTGAACTGATGATAAGATAAAACAGGATGTGCATCGAGTTTGGTAACATAAAAGTTAAAATCTGACGCTATAATAATAACAAAAAATGATGATTCTTTTAAAGTAAGGAAACTAAATAAAGATTTCTATATTTTAAAAATTGTATGTGTGTTTTTTACGATTAATCATCACCATCTTTCATCGGCCATCTTTCTCGAACTGTGACGGAAAAAATGGCCATAATATTTATAAATAAATAATAGTGAAAATGAAAATATGAATCAAATTATAGGTCACATTATGATTTACGTATCTTTATTGTGTATAAAATCTTGATTATGACAGCTTAACTGTCATGTGTAATTTATTTAACATTAGCAGCTTTTAACGGCACATGTAAACGGCTTTGCAGGCAGTTGAAAGTAAAAATATTACATAATATTTTCATAATATCGTTATTTCAAATGTGCGTACATAAATTACCGTAAATATTGATTATCTTTGAGATTGAAATGCACTAAAAAAAATGCACTAATTAGCAATTATTGGAGAAATTACAGTATAATCATCTTTTCTGTGTGGCTACATCTGAATTTACATTATTTAGGTAGAATATTACTCAATATACGAATACGTTTCAATTTCAATTTTAGATCTTAAGGATTTTAAAGTTATCTATTTTACGGAGGTAGAATCTACATACGATTTATGACATTAATCTATAAATGTATAAATTATAATACATCACTGTACACTACTGCTTCAAATGCATCATCGAACGCATACATACGTAAAAATTTTCTAACTGATCTTCGTATTAGATATCTAAGCCTAATTCTAAGAAATTAATATTGTTGTGTAATCCTTAGTCCAAATCAAGATTGTGTTATACGTACGTATGTACAAAGTACAAAACTTTTATATAGCAAATACGATTATTACGATTATTACGAGTCAACGCCGGAAGCCGACAAAGAACTGTAATTTTCCAATTTTTTTTCGCTTTTGACATAAACTTAATCGGTTTGGACTACATTACCATTTATACTTTAATTGTGTGAAAAAGGATTTTTAATCTGTAAAACAATTAAAAAAATATTTATTTGAAATATAATCGATAACAGTTTAGAATCCCCTTAATACTTGAGTGCATATCATATGTAAATCGTATTTAAACATGGATGGCAGAAAACACGGATTAAGCTAAAATTATAATAACAATGGTGTAAAGTATAAAAATGCGAAACAATAAAATCATAATTTTAGTTTTCGTATTATTCAGTATTCAATATTCGATATTTTGTACTTTTGTAAAATATTTGTACTTTTTAAAAATGTTTTATACTTTTTGCCAAAAATATGTACTAAATTGGAGTGTAATAAGTAAATACTTTAAACAATGTGGAAGAAACTTGCATTTTCAATGTCACTTTGAAATTCGTTACATTACTCTAAAAATTTACACACACACACACACACACACACACACACGAAGCGTCATTCGCATTTCTTTCCTTACCTAAACTGTAGATGACGTCAGGGTCAGAATTCCGGGAACAGGTCTGATATCGTCTGGGAATTCAAAACCTTTTGGTTCTTGTAATTGATTTTTGACCCGCATTTAATATCATGGCTATCGTAATCTATTCAGGAGTATGAAAAGTAAAATATTTGTCCATTTAACAATATGAAAAATAAAATATTTGTTCAGTAAAAATTATAAAATCGGGAAAGATAAAATATTTAAACAATACAACATAAAAGTTTTTCTGTATGAAAACAAATCCAACATTTTTTATTTTTATTATTCTTATTTTTATCTCTTATTTAAGTACTTTTGAAAAAGTTATTTTTAATTGAACTTTACTTGGTTTTACTTTAAGAAATGAAATTAAAAAATTGAAATAAAATGCATTTTTATTTGAATTTTGGCGGCCTCGATTTTATTAAACTTTTGCGCGCATCTCTTTCGGCTTTAACTTCAGCTACACAGGCTACGATCATCGAAGAAACGACCTTCTCTGAGGCCTCGTGCAGGCTTCCTACATGGAGCAAAAAAAGTGCCCGCTGGGTCATGGAACCTTCGATGGATATAGGCTATATAGGTTTCTCCGTATGCCTTCACCCAGTCCTTATTGTTGCTGCTCCGCGACGGGAACTCGTTTTGTAAACGAAACTGGTATCACGCGGGCAGTTCATGTAAGCTGAGTTTATATTATATAGAATGATAAAAAATAATCATTATAAATTCAATAAACTATATATCGATGTGTCATAACTGAGCAAAATAAACCGCGCGCTTCAAAAACATTTTTTGTAATCTGCAATTTATAATCGACAAATTATAAGATAGATATTGAAAAACTGTTTTTTAGTTAGAAAAAAATTTTTTTTTGACATTTATTATATTTAAAAAACATTGGCAATATACGAATTTATACTTGTTGACGTTAACATTATAAATGCGATTTAATGATAATACGTAAAATTTTAAGAATTAATTTGTAGATTGAATTTTTTGGATAAATTAACATTATTAACATCGTGCATCAATATCTAAACGTGCTAGCTTTTTTCTACTTATTTTATTTATTAACACAGCGATTTAACTTATTGTTTAATATTTATTGTTTGAATTTTTGCGAAATTTATAAGAAATATATAAGAACTAGATGGAATGTACCTACCATTTTCGTTTTTTTTTGCACTCAACGATTGCACTCGTTTACTCCTGCACATTTTACAGCCGCGCTCTGATCTATTTGCATTTTCATCAGCTTCCATAAGGACGTTCAGTGCTCCGTGAGAAAAGTAGTGCTATATCGAAAGGAATGCTAAGAATTTACTTAATAACAACTTCCTTTTGTGTATACATGGTAAAACCAACTAGAAAAATCTGGACTTTCTGATATCACATATCCTTGCGTTTGCGTTGCGTCTTTTACTCATGTTCCATTCAAAACCATTTAATTGTAGTCTATAACAATAGAAAAAATTCTAGAAAACACGCAAGTTAATTTATACAGATTTAAAGAAACCCTTTGTATCTTGGTTATAAATATTACATAATCTTATATATGCATATATTTGAAATATTATTTTTAATATAATTTTGAAACATTATTTTTATCTTTTGTAGATTAAAAATATTATTCCTTTCGGGAATAATCCTTCCTTTTGACAAATGTTTTATAATAAGTACTAGGATAGTTACACACAAAAAAGTGATAAATATATAGTAGTAATAATAGTAATAGTTGTGGGGAGCAGATGAGACTATATTAGTCCCTATAGATATATATATCATTTAGATCTAGTTTCTTCTGTAACTCCCACTAGGCCAATGTTGTGAACCGAGCTTTATGAAACTGTTCAATATTGCCCTCCTTTACTAATTGTGAAAGAAAAAATTTTTGGTATATGTAACTATATAACATACATATTACTATACATATTATTATACACATTATTATAATTTTTTATATATATATATATATATATGATTATTATTACTGTTATAATATTTGTAATAATAATTATATGTATAGTTCTATTAACAAATATATAGAGTTGGCAACCAAAAATGACTATAAGTTATAATTTACAATAAGTATGACTATAATTATAACTATAATTATGAAGTATGATTATTATTATCATAAAAATAGTTTAAATTAAAATGATTAATTTAGTTTTTTTTTAAATAATTATATGATTGTTCCAAAAAATATTTAATACTATCATTTAGAATAATTATTTTTATAATAATAATAATTATAATTATAATCATTTTCGATTGCCAACAAATATATATGTGTTGATAGAACTATACATATATAGAATGTTCTATTTTAATTGCCCTAGGTTAAAAAATATTTAAAAAATGTATAAAACACGAAAAATGTTTTTTAGTATGTTTTTGTTGAAAAGGATTTTCAGGGGGATGTATTTTGATCACGTTGTTATTTCTTAAATAGAGGCGTTAAAAAAATATGAAGGTCGTTTTCATATCTTTTTAAAAATAGGATTATGTGATTCTTTTTTACATAATATGATTCCTTCAATTATTCTGCATATGAAAATATTAAGATAGAGAGAGATATAAAAAATCAATGGTTTATGGAATATTTTATACCTTATTTTGGCACATATTGACATGAAATATTAAATTGTGAATATTATTTTGTGAACCATTAATTTTTGAATAATCACATACATATCTTAATATTTTTAATACTTTTAAAACAAATAAGATAAAAAAAAATAAAATAAATCAATTGATGTAATGAAAACATACCGCACTGATAGATGTTAATTCTATTCTTTATGATGTTTTCTTTATATTAATTTATCATTTATCTCATTATTTTTTTCATAGATTTAGATGGATTTAAATATTTGTGTATTATAATCAGAATTAATTTAGGTCTCCTCCTAGATAGTCTCAAGATTTTTGCAATCTTCGTTTTAGATCTTTAGCCTTACGATCTGTACTCTTCTCTAGATCTTTAGACTTATATAATTATACAGCTCTAGAATAGTCTAGAATCTTTCAAATCAACTTTTGTCTTATAAAAATGAGATATACGTGGGAACAGTTGGGCTCGATCTGCGATCTATTGATTATAAATCAATCATTTTCACAAGGAGCCATGCGTCACCATAATAAACATGTAAGTAATTTAACATCCTTTTCAATATAAAGACAAGCACGTACAATGTCGTCTATGTTATATTTAGATCACCGATTATATAACGTTATATAAACTGTTTGATCGTTTGGCTTGATATTGAATAAATGTATACCATATTTTAAAGCGATTACGATCGACCTTCGGACAGTATGCACTAAATTTCTGTTTACGCGCATTGATACATATGTCACGTATCGATGACTCAATCGCCTGCATTGGAACTTCGGCAAATATACGTACGTGAGATACAATGTACTTTGACAGTACATTCTGCTTGCACATACAGATCTATTAAAAGTAAAGTATTTCTTCCAATTTGTTCATATATGTTTGTGAGAAAATTATTAATATATTTACTTTTTATAAAATTACATATGTGTACAAAAATAAAAAATTTAGTGAATAGAAGATAACATAACTCATATTCCGCTTGTAATTCTGCGATCAGATATTTCGTGAAATACTCAGCAGAGAATCTTGTGATAGTTTCTTTTAGATCTTAATTGTGTAAAGAGACGTGTAAACCTCTTTTAGTAATCTCCTTCAAAGATATTCGACTCCTGTGCGTTATGTATGTTGTTGAAATAATGTGTAAGCAATGCAATGCGATGGTCATGGTCATGTACATTATAAGTAGTGAAGTATAGAAGTAGTGAAGTATAGTAGTGAAGAATATTGTGATTCTGAGTATTTCTTCAATCATACGAGCAACATTTACACAAGCAACATTTACACATTCCGTAAGTGTGCTCACGCGATTCGTGATAGTCGCACGCAAAGAAAGGGCAAAGGCCTGAATCGTGCTTTTTAAGAATTTTGCGGTTAAATTGGTGAGGTGTGAACAAAATAATACCTAACGTTTGCATTTGATATATGAGATTAAAAATCCATTAAGACATCTGATGTTATTATTACAATTATGGAGGAAATGAACTTATCTATATACATATATATATATATGTAACTTATCTATATACATTATGTAATTATTCTTTGCATTTGAAATGGCATTGCATTGCCGTGTTATATCAAAGAATTATATATTAATTTTTAGAGTTTTTTCATACCTAATTCTTGCCCTCCTAATGGCATTAACAAAATTCGAATTATCGGAAATTTTATGCGATTTTATGCGACAGAATGCTAAAATACTTTGCTGTTCTTAAAACATTACATTATATTTCTTTTTTTTCGGAAAATTCATTAATCAATTTAAAATAATTATAGTATATCTAATATTTCGAAATAATTTATAAAATTTATTACATTTGGGAATAATATATTATTATTATGTGAAGAATAATACTTTTTTTACGTTTATTATAATATATAATATATTATTTATTATACTTAAAATTTTGCATAAAAATCATTCTTTACAAATGCATAAAGATTACTTGAAATGAGGTAAATTTTTGTCTTAATCCTATGAATAAAATTGTTACGTGTGCTGGAACTGAGTTAAGTCCATATTCGTAATGTGCTTTTTTTTTGCTTATCGGTTCACTTACGATTTCCTTCGAAGGATGATCAAAACCGGATTGAATGAATACCAGTTCAAATAACGTCCTTGTATCATGTAGAGATGCTCTGACCGAGAATTTTGTTTTCATGTTGACCTATATTCAATTCACAATCTTTTTGTATTAGTACAATAAATTTTTAACTTCAAACATTTATTAAATATGTTATAGTTTATTTTATTATATATACAAAAAGTTACAATAATACTATAATTGAAATAAAAATGCTATTAGTTGAAAATCTAGCTGTTTCCGAATATTAATTCGGCCTTTATGAATTTAAAATTTAACATTTATTCATAATTTATTTTTATCGCTTTAACTTTTTAATATTTACTTACATTTTATTTTTATTTTTTAATTATTTAATATTTTTATTCCGCATTAAAAAAATTTTTTAATATTTTATTTTATTTTTAATTTTTTGAATAAGAAAATTTAAATAAAATAATCACAACTTTGATGCAGTGTAGAGATTTTAAGTCCTATAGACAACTAATACTGATCACCTATTTGAGTTTCATTTTTTAGATACTAATAGTATCCATATGTTAAAAGTAATTTAAAAAATTTATTTTTTTCACTATGAGCTATTTCACTATTTATCGTCACCTTAGAAACAGGTAATATAAAATAACGTTAATATGGCAGAGCAATATATGGTAATAAATAAAAAAATATATATATATGCATTATTAATTCACTTATTAAATACTTTATTAATTCGCTTATTAGTCATAAAAGAGAGCTTAGGTATTATGTATTACAATGTGATACATTTAGATAAATAATTAATTAGGGTTTTATGAATTGAGGTTTTTCTAATTTAATAATTATTTTTGATATTTCTAATAATCATACAATACAAAAAAATTATCTAATGAAAATTCGTAAGGGCTAAAAAAATAGTCTTATTGATTCTCCTCCTTATCCTTCTTTTTTAGTTATAGATCAATGTGCAAAATATATTCTAAATAATATAA
>Ga0157364_1005933_pt1 | contig 12490 bp, 6 predicted proteins | sample AttsexASBM2_FD_111476 | JGI IMG/M metagenome (GOLD analysis project Ga0157364, IMG submission 111476) | Fungus gardens microbial communities from leaf cutter ant in Ribeirão Preto, State of São Paulo, Brazil - Atta sexdens ASBM2 | ecosystem: Host-associated > Fungi > Mycelium > Unclassified ...
AAAATGGCTCGATGAATGGTTCGCGGCAAAAGGGGAAGATTTTTACTGACGTGGTATTCACAAATTGCCCGAAAGATGGGAAAAATGTGTAACTAGCAATGGAGCATACTTTGAATAAATCTCTTTTTATCATTTTTCCGAATTTAACGTGTTTTTTGGGAAAAAAATCGTCATTTCATACTTGTACACTTGGTATATATATATATATATATATATACTACATGGGCTGAAAAGTCTCGGGATTTTTCAATACGTGGCGCCACTAGAAAATAAACATGATTCATTTCGAGAGGTTCATCTGCCACTAGTTTATGTATGAAGTTTCATGACATTTCGTTCATTCGTTTATAAGCTACAGTCGTTTAAGTTACTTTCGTTCTGTACCATCACGATAACACACCGTCACACACGTCCTTGAGAGTGATGGCCAAATTGGACCAATTACGATTCGAATTGGTTGCTCACTCACCGTATTCTCTAGACTTAGCCCTCAGCGACTATTATCTGTTTTCAAACCTCAAGCGGTGGCTTCAGGGAAAGAGATTCACATCGAATGAGGAAGTTATCGCGGAAACCGAGGCGTATTTCGAAGGCTTGGACGTTTCGTACTACAGAAAGGGCATCAAAATGTTGGAAAATATACCAAGTGTATCGCCCTTGAAGGCAACTATGTTGAGGAATAAATATAACTTTGCCCAAAAAAACGCTTGTTTTCATTAAAAATCCCGGGACTTTTCATGTAGTATATATATATATATATATTGCGAAGTGTTCCGGAATCATCATTAATATATTCAATATCAAATCAATAATAACAAAATCTTGCTCGCGATCGTGCGCGTGCGAGTTTATTCGTCTCATAAACGTTTTGTCACTGTTCACACGCTTCTGGATCAAAAATCCGTCTCTACGTTATCTCCGAATCGCTTGCTCAATGCCTATGCCTTTCGAAAATTAATCGCTCCGTTTCCATTACCGGCATTAGCAAAATGCAGTCCATCGTGCGTCACGCTGCCCAAATTATGATTACTCCGGCGTTTCGCGACTTGCCTATACTACAACCGCGTTTATACTTTGATCATTAACGAAATATTTACTGAATCGAGTAAATATCGCGTATAATATTAGAAACACATCGCCGGACTTGAACTTGTCGATTATGACCCTATGAGTTCGGATCCGATCGATATCATAATTAGTGCCGATTCGGCATGCTGGTTCTCGAAAGGGTTCCGAACATGAGCCTATTGCGCAAAATATGACTTTTGGCTGGATTCTTTCTGGATCAATAACTTAATTTTTGACTATTAATCAATTTCCGCGCTTGCGCATCGGAGTTGTTCTTGAAACTCTCGATCGCGATCTTCATCGTTTTTGGGAGATTAAGGAAGTGCCTCAGAAAGCCCTGAAGAGCACCAGTGCGAAGAGCACTTTAGAATCACATTCCCATACACTGGGAGAACACTATATTGTTCGATTATCGTTTAAAAACGGATCACCTATCTCAATAGGCGCTCTATTGCTGTTTCGAGCTTTCACCGCTTGGAACTTAATTCGAGACCGCCCAATTATCGCTTCCGAGTACCGCGAATTTCTCGCAGAGTACGAAACACTCGGTCATATGACCAAAGTCCACTGACAGAAATTGTCGAACTAGAGCAAACTTATTATATTTCGCATCACGCTGTCTTACATAACAGCAATGCAATGCATCACTTACGAGTGGTCTTCACGCTTCATGTCGAACATCAAACGGAACATCGTTGATTATATGTTCATTGGCCCTAAACTTCAAAGGGATTTAGCTATTGTCCTAATGCAATGGCGCCAATATCGTTACGTGTTTACCGCCGATATCGCCAAAATGTATCGATAAATCTTAGTTGATTTCCGAGACACCGATTACCAGCGCATTGTGTGTCACCTACCTCTGGTGGATCAATCACCGATTACTGCTTTCTTTACTGTTACGTATGGTACATCTTTCAATTTCGCGTGACCGTATCATCACCCGAATGCACCATACGAGCCATTCTGTCGATCATCGCTAAGTTTTTTCTTTAGGATGGGCTATTCCCGTTAGTATTACCGCCAAAATTCTCATGCAGCGATTGTGATCCCTCCAATGCGAATACGAAATTTCTAGCCAACTTCTTGATTGCTAGTCTGATTATTTATCAACGACTTTCGTGTCTTTAGCTTTCGTGCTATTAGCATTCCGCGCAGGACTACTTATAGATCTCATACTCTACACTGCGCCCTTCATGCATTTTCTGACGCATCGACTGCGGCTTTGACTGCCGCAGTGTATCTCCGTACCGTAAAAGACTCCGTCTCTCTTTTTGTCGCCAAATCAAAAATGGTCCCTCTTAAAACTATCAGCATCCCGCGATTGAAATTATCCGCTGCGGTGCTTCTCGCTCGCTTGATGCATTTCGCCCGCTCAATTCTCCAACTTCTGAAGCTCAAGTATCACTGCTGGACTGCACCATTACACTCGCCTGGCTGAGTCAGTCACCTTCCTGATGGAAAATCTATGTCGCCAATCGCGTTTCGGCTGTGCAATCATTCCTTCCTGGAATTCCGTGACATCATGTTCCGACACACCAATTTCGTGTCTCGCGATCTTGCTCTCGATCTTTTCAAGACACATGTTATATAGGATATATAATATGGAGGTTAGGCCCTCTATCATCCCTTTAGTTGCATCATCTTCCCGAGTCCTGATCGAACTCGTGTCCTTCGAACTCGTACCCTCCGATGTTCCTCTCGAACAACACTCAGAACCTCCAGTATGTGCCTTGCATGCTATGTCCAATTAGGATCTCGCGTCTTTATTCTTCATGACCAAAATTGTTAAAAGGAACTACCTTATCTACTATATACGTTTTCTAAATCGATTACTGACGTCCATGTATTCCGATAAAGGAACCATGTTTCACGGCGCCAATCACGAATTATCCAATGCACATGCGAAAGCAGTTCGCGATCCTAATTTCCGAAACCGATTCGCTATAGATGGAACTGCGTGGCATTTCCTATCCCTTGCATCGCCGCACTTCGGCGGTATGTGGGAGATCTTAAAGCATCATGTTAAGCATCATTTAAAATCAGCCTCCACACACTAACTTTTAAAGAGATGTCAACGCTCCTCTCGAATCGAGGCGTGCCTTAATTCATGCCTTCTGATCGCTTCTGTTTCCGATAATCTCCATTATCACGCTCTGACTCCTGGTCATTCTTTAGTCTCTCTTATCGCTCCTGCCGAACCAACCGTGACTTAAACGAACATAGACTTTCGCGTTGGCAAATGGTTCAACAAATAACCGAAGGTTTTTGGAAATCATGATTACTTGCATTTCAACAAGGCTCAAAATAGCGCGTTGTCTAGTGACTAGCCAAAATCAGCCAAATCGTTCTGTGCAACCCTCTGGTTCCATCGAGCCAACTGGGAACTTGATCGGATCACGGCGTGTCATCCAGGTAATGACAAATTAACTCGCGTCGTAACTGTAAAAACTGGTCGTTTCGAGTGCAGGCGACCAATTGTAAAACTTTGTTTTCTATCTGTCAATTCCGAAGAATTTAAAGATTCCGTAGCGGAGTTTCCATTGAACGTACTTAATGTTTTTGATCAGTATCGCGAACTGTAAGCGTCGATTGTATTGCGATTTTGTATATTTGTATTAACTTATTTTCGTTGTTATATCATTATTATATCTTGCGCGTTTTGATGCGAACTTTTTCGAATGCATACAATCAAGGCGAGCGGTATGTTCCGAAATCATTGTTAATTTCAATATATTCTTGGGGATGGCAAGTGAACAGCTCATAGATACCGAGTCATCCCTGTTCACATGTCTGCGACCAACATTTTGTTCAAAACATGCGTGTATCTCGTTCTAATCACGCTGTCTATCTTAAATGGCACGATCCCCCTTGCGCGACACTCGAAAAGGTGATGATCACGCACATATTCCGCGTGCGAGAAATCAATTCGCTTCCCGATCCTGATCAATACGGATTATGCAGTCTTTCATAACGCTTCTTATCCCGAATCTGAAGTGCGAACCACATCGACTTTCTATCGCATATTACTATTGCATTTTGTCACCTAACATTCTCAGTATACGAGGTCATCAGTGTGAGAATTGCCTGCGTTTTCGGCGAGATTTGTCGGTCTCGTTACTGCTCGCAATATATATATAATAATTTCGTTCGATAAGAAACCACTCGATGTCGTATCAAATGCGAATTACCTGTGCACGCATCTTACCGAATGCATCAATTCTCGGTCTACAAGCTTCGCCTACCGCCCGCTTTGAATAAATCTTCAATTCGATTTAACAATAAAATTTAAATTCTTACAACAAAAAGAGTCGTTGTAATTGCACACCGCCTTGGCGAGCGAGCCTTTCTGACAAGATGACATCAGCCTCACAATCTTCTCACTAAATAATTAGGCGCCAGGCACGAGAGAGCGTGCCACTCTTTCAATAATCTCTTCATTCGTAATTAATCCGCGATGGCAGGGAGATTGTCAAAAATGGGGAAATTGTCGGAGAGCGAGAGAAATAGGCTATAAGAATCACACACGAAATAGTGAAGAAATAAAAAACAATTATATTCAGCGAATCGTTTACATGCAATCTGCGGAGCTTGCTCTCTTCGCTGGACTTAATATAATCCACTTCCATGAAGGCGGAACGATGACTTACTTCTAATGCTGGACGACAACTGTATTCTACAATACGAGCTTTTATTTCTCTCCGCGGTTACTTTCGGGGGTAACTGATAATGACAATCGATTACTCGCAAGATCTCTCGATAGCAAGAATTCGTACGCGAAGTAAAACACGTTACCCAGAGAGTAACGCCGACGCGAAGCCGAACGTTAACTCGAAAACGCAACATAATCACAATAATCGTTTCGACACGGTACAACCGATACATGACAGCACGAATGCCTAATATGATTCGATTGTGGCAAGAGAGGTGAGCGCGATTCGACAACTAAGATTTCACCTAATCACAATGCTTGGGAGGATGATCCGCAATTTTCCGACTTTACATGGCCATTAAACCGGCTGCTTTCCGCGACGTGAGCTTTTCACATGCGATCTGTTCGAAGTTATGAACCTGGATCGACAGCTTTACAGCAGCGATGGCTAGTCTTATTTTTGACGTCCTGATCCTTCTCAGCAATTCTCTTCACGATAGCGATTCTCGAAAATTCTCCCGTCAAAGGCACACGTTCTTTACAAAAGCTCAGCAAGAATGTAGGGATGGGCGATGTTTTAATTAATTGATACATCGATGATTTTTTTGGCTGAAGCGAATATTTTTACTCGATATTTTCTCTAATCAATTAATCGATATCCGATTAATTTTTATTCAACATCGGCCAGTGATGCCATTTTTTTAGGCACTACGAACAGTAATTAGTGAGCACTTAAACCAATTATTGTTTTTGAGTTCTCTTTCACAAAAAGAAGAGGATTAATATAAGATGTTAGTTCAACACGTGTTTTTTATGTTTCTGTATTAAGTAATAATTATCGCGATTAATGTGTTACATATGTTTCTTTTATATAAAATTTTATTTCATATATTATATATATATATATATAATATATTAGGTGTGGGAAAAAGTTCGTGGCGTTTTTCCCGTTAGATGGCATTAAAAAAAGCCACGAACTTTTTCCCATACGTTATATATATACATATATAGATATATATATATGGTATATATACAGAATGCATCCAAAACAAAAATCCAGACAAATTTTAATTTAAATTTTCCGCTATATATATTGTGTTTCTGCCAGAGGTTATTGTTGGCCGAGAAAGATGCCTGATGCTTCTAATCATAATCTCAAAATGGTCATGTTGAAATCAAGTATAGAATACAATCGAAGAATCATCAAAGGCCTTTGCTGAGTGCTTAGCAACGGAAATAATTCTTTGGATACCCGAGATCAATCGTTTATAATGTTGTGGCAAAATATACAGCTTTAGAACAGTCCAATGAAGGTTCCAGTAAGCGAGAAAGAATCACTCGAAAGAACGTACCGCGAAGATTCTCACAGTCGGTAAAAAGTTCAAACGCTGATTTCGGATGACCTAGGGCAATCGTTCGAGAAAATTAGGATCGATTATTGGTATAAGCGAGCCAACAATGCATCGAATTGCCGACGAGGAGGACCTTCGATACATGTCGTACATGTTAAAAATACAACAGATACTCTCTGAGGCTGCCAAGACAAGCCGAGTTTTTTGTTGCAATCTGCTATTGTGTTCTTTGAAAAATGAAGCGTCAGGACAAATCAGGTTCTTTTCTGAAAAAATGTTTACTGTTGAAAAATCAATCGGAGGAATAATGGCTCACCTACAACTCCGAGGATGTCTGTTGTTGCCAGTATGAAATTTCAGTCAATGTTCACGTGTTAAATATTGTGTTCAGAAGATGATGTCATGCCACCACATTTCTTCAAAAAAGGGGAAACTGTCGCAAAAGAAATATATTTGCGCGTTCGGATGGATGTAGTGAAGCCGTGGATGAAAACTGTGGCGTCTGGCCATATATTTTTCAGTAGGACAGTGCATCGGCATACGAGTCATTTGATTCAAAATTCTCTCAGACGATGTTGGTATATTTTAGTCCAAGGAATTCTGGCCAAACAGCCCAGATTTAAATTCCTTGAACTACTACGTATGGAGCGTAGTTAAAAAAATCACAAACAAGTCTCGACATCCCAATGTGATGTCATTAAGGACTGCTATTGAGGTAGCATTCGTCGATAGCGCTACATTACAGCGTGCGAGCGAATACTTCAAATCGAGAATAAAGGCTCATTCAAGCTAATGGAGGATATATCAAATAATTGTACACTACAGGGATCAAGTGCCATGTACAATAAAAGGATTTTTTGTAATATTTAATTTTTCATTAAAAACATTTTGTTTAAAGAAATTGTTCGATTTGTCCGGATTTTGATGATGCATCCTGTAGTAATGTGAGATTGAGACGAAACACCGTGGCCGACTAAAAGCCTCGAGGCCTCCTTAGTGGACATAAATATCATTTTTCGTAGAGAGATCTACAGCGTATATAAAAGAATAATATTACACGATGTTTTTCATTTAGATGTCAATCAGTAAGTAGGGAAGATTTAGGTGAAGGCCATTGTCTTTAGTCCACATGGATATAAGGTTTAGATCATTATTAATATTTAGTAGAGCAATAAAGTCATCCGGATTATCGAACGTGTTGATCGGCAAGATATAATATCATCGGCATACATATATAATTTTGAAGTCAGTACAGCCATATTTACAATAAAAGGTTGAACAGAAGAGGAGATGGATCCCTGTGGAATGCCAGATGGGATGATGCGAGGAGAAAAGAAGGAAAAAGATGAATTGTGAGTTAGAATACACTGTGAACGATTGGTAAGGAAAGAGCATAGAAACAAAAGAGCAGCATTATGTAGGTCATAATGAAATAGGTTGATTAGAAGTAATTTGTGATCAATTCGTAATATCAAATACTTTTGAAAAATCGAGACTAATCAGGGCAGATACATGACTCTTATCAAAATTTTGTAGAACCACTTCGGATATATGCATTATCAGTTGTGGTATTGTGCAACCGATGAAATCCAGATTGGAATGTAGGTAAAATATTATTTCTGTTAACAAAAGTGATAAATTGCTGATAAAATTAATATTTAAAGAGTTTGGAAAGGAAGTGTATAGGAAATTGATCGAAGAGAGGACGTGATTTTTCGAGATTTCGGTAAGGGGATAACAACGACATATTTCCAGGAAGTAGGAAATATTCACTAAAGAATGATTCAGAATATGGAGGAGAGTCAACACACTGAGAAATAATCATCATGATCATGCGCCCAATTATATCGACTAGCTGATGTCAACTTTATTCTTTTTAGAATAAAAATAAAATTCAGATATTGTGATAACTTGAACTGAAAGAACTCATGGATAATAGAGTCAGACATCAAAAAGCGTTTAAGTGTTTCAGAGGAGCAGAAAGTGGACGGGAAAGAGTCAAGAAAATAATTATTAAGAGAGGAGGGATTAAGAAGGTGATTCGGAATATTTTGAGGCAGAGAGGAACATCGATCTCTCGATAGAGTTTGCTAGAAATGCGCCGCAGTGATGAGGAAACAAAGGCTTGCTTCTCTTTACGAATAGCCATGGTAACTTGATTTCTTAATAATATTGATGTCATCTTTGCGGTGTATGATTTTGTTTAACTTTCGCAACTTGTTTCTTTAAGGTAATTAACTTACGAATTAATTTATTTATTAATGTTGGCGTAAATGATGGCGCTGACGATCTGGAAATTTGCTTTTTAATAAGTGATGCATGTCGATCAAAGGTTGACATTATGATCGAAATAAACAGAGCGATCTGTTCATCAATGGATGTCTGACTGAAATAGGAGACTAATCGATAAATTCAAGATCATGTATAATCGAAGCTTCAGAATTGTTGCAGAAATAATGCTTAATGTGTGTGAGACGTTCACGACAAGGCCTTGTCAATTTCAAAGTAGCAAAGATAGTGATCACTGATAGCTATAGAGTCAATCACGCCAGTGTTTTTGACATCCGATGTTATAAAAATTATATCAATTAGAGAAGCCGGAGTATCTAAGCTGTGAAAAATGTGACATAATATTGCATAGATACCGAGTTATCCCATTATGCTTATTCAGCATATTTATATTTTAATCGCCCGGCAGATCTGCTGTATAAATTATATTAGATAAACAAGTTTCGAGAATATTTAATTCCACTATCGAAGACCTAGGTAGTCTATAAATAGATAAAACGGCGACACACTTGTGACGAAGAAAATAGCCTTCGCAATATTTATTGATGAAGCTGCAGGAGAAGCAACTGATAGTTTAATTTGATGTAGTATGAGAGTATTCTTTATAAGTAAAGCAGTACCACTTCCTCGCGCACCCGCAACTCTATCGGTCCTGGAGCTGGATTCTCTAACTCGGTAAATTTTTTAACATCTTTTATTTTCATTATCGTATTCGTTCGTTAAAAGATAATAGTATAAGCGAAAAGTTATAAGCGAAATTTTCTATAAGTGAAAAGTAATTTGTCGATAATATGTCATTAATAAAGATCAGTAAATTACTAGCGATTCGTTAATTTATCGAAGGGTACGAGATCCTTTAGTAGAGTTATAACAACGGTAACAATGCAGCTTTGTTCATCTCGTAACTGTATCGAACATTTCAATGGAATTTTCAAATCTTTATGGAGATGTTGATTTTACCAAAGAGCTAATGTATGAACCAAACTTGTTGGTAAAATTATCAATACATGTGCTATTCTGCATAACGTGCAGATTCATGCGCGTCTTCATGCGCTGTTAATCGATTTCTAAATGATCAAGACGTCAGGGTCTTCCTGAAGATCCTTTATACATATATCACGAGGAGGACAACGAACTAATGAGGAATCTAGCATTGGCGAAAAATAAAATAGAAGCAAATTATGGCAGATAGATTTCTCGATTTACTGATGGCGATGATCTCTAACTTCTGTCATTATTAATAATTAAAAATTAAACAGAAATAACTTCCGTGATAAATATGCAGAATACTTTAAAATTAAAAAACATAAAACAAAACTTATAACATATTTTGTGAGAAAATAGATTTTTTATTTTGCATTTTAAAATTATAAAAAAAATATTATCGTTGTTGACCTTCAAAGTGCAAATCTAATATTACATATATGCAGTATATGTATAAATAAAAATGAAGTATTTCACATTCCATATTGCACATTCTCTATTTAACTTTCTTTCTTTTTAAAAATTAAATCCAAAGTATCTACAAGACAAAGTAAAACTTCATTCCCTGCTTTGTCATTTTCTGCCATAATGTGGAGAATATCAGTTTGCACGCAATTATTTTCTGCTTGTATTAAGGCCTCTGTTGCAACTTTTCGGCCTGTGCTAGCACTTGTAGCAAATATCATGTTACGATATTTATTACATTTTTCTATAAATTGTTTCTTATCTCTGTCGTCTCGCATGTCTGCTCAGCAAGATTTTTAAATTCTTTTCGAGCTTCGTTAAGTTGAACTCCTAATCATTCATGATGAACTCCTATCAAAAAGATTTATATATGTATACAATATTCAGAACAGAATATATTTTCATTACTGACAAAACTGCGACAACGTCGCAGAACTAACCCTAAAAATTTTATCCTTGAAATAACTGGCATGCGTGATTGTTTGAAATAGAAGTATATTGAATTCTATTTTTAGGAACAATTTTAGCAATTTATTTCTCCAGTGTTAAATCAACTGACTGATTATTAAAAGTTGAGGAATGACAGAATTCAAGATTTGATCTGAGATTATCTCTATATTCTTTTCAGTATTGGCATCCATAGTCAATGAAAATGATTGAATCAATAGATAGTAATTTATCATTAATACCTACATAAATATAATAATTAGGAATTTAAAATTCGTTTATAGATATAAAAAATATCTATGTTTATATTACTTCCTTCTGCTGACACAATCACTGATTGTACAGTTATTACCTGTGAGATAGTTTCATTAATTATAGCATCTCCCTGCTTCAGTCCCTCAAATACGTTTCTATTGACAGAAAGACAACTTATATATATACCGTCAAAAAATTAATCTCTTTAAATTGAGTAGCCAACTTACAAACTCTTCTGTTTGAAAAGAATCTGGAACGGTCGCCAAGCCTTTAATATAATCTGTGACGGCTTAAAGCACTAATGGAATCGTCGGGGCATGCGCGCGATCCGCACCGCCCCTGAGTCGCGCGCCCGGTGCCACACTTGACGCTGACCGAGCGCTAGCCCAGCGCAAGTCCCGCCGCCGCGAGAGAGCCACGCGGTCTAGCAGTAACTCGCGCGCAAGAATAGTTCACCACGCAGAGAAGTAGGGCTCTGCGGGAGGTCTTCAACATCTTCAAAGTAGAGTCCGCAAAAGGCCTCTATTCTGGTGACAGAACATTTTTTTTATGTGTAACCTGTAAGCGTAAAACGCTCCTCTCTGAAGGGCCTTTGCAGCAAAGCGAGCTCGCCAAGGGCTTTTGCATAATCTCGCAAAGCGAGTTCCTCTTTAAAGGGCCTTTGTATACTCACGGAGTGAGTACTGGGCCTTTGTGGAGCAGAGCGAGCCCCACTTGGGCCTCTGCGGCATCTTCTTCCTGGCTAAAAGGGTTACAAGCTGCCACATCGCCGAAATCACTCTGGTCCCCCTCGCATTAGAGGAGCTACCGACGGAGAAGCTCGACTCGGGGGTAACTTTTTTTCCGTGGAGGCTGATACCTCTCGAGTTTCCGCGAGAGAGTTCTTTCGTCAAGGACTCACAACGGAGACGGCTCCGGTTACATAAACAGACGAGCATGAGCTCCTTGTGGCCGCCAAGACCGTCACTATCTCTGTCGGAGACCGCCGATAAGCAATACTGATACGCCCAAGGACGCTGGGACGAAGGAAGAGGAAACGGCTCAACCCGCGGCTGTCACGCCAACTCTTCGGGACAGACTTAGACACCGAGGAATCCGAAAAGGATTAGACACTTACATACATACGCGCCGCAAAGCACCACAAAATCTCTCATAAGTATCACCACAAAATCTCTCATAAGTACCGACGGTGCTCTGTACCTCTGTACATAGTGTAATAAAGAAAATATATTTTTAATTTGTGGAATTTCCTTATTAAACGACACTCATCCACATAATCATCCAAGTCAAAGATTTTCTTGTTCCTTTCAATAAGAACAATGTCATTTATGGCTTACTTATATATTGCCAGTAGCAGTTCGATTTTTTTTTCAAACTCTACCTTATTTGATATTGTTGTTTTAGTATCATGCCACGTCTGCAGCAAAATAACAAATATTGTCACAATTAAGTATCAAAGGACAATATTGTAATATTTTAGAGCTGTGGTGATGTTGACACATATAAACTTACAATTTTCTATTTGTCAACACTTTTCTTTTTTCCATTTTTAAACATAGCAGTTAATGTATACGTGAGTTCTTCCTAATTTCTTTGAAGCTTTTTTTTCCCTAGCATTTCTTTTAATTTATTGTTCGCCATGAGTGGAATGCAAGCAAAAATAATTTACCATGACATCTATTTGCGCCTTTAAAGCATGAGCACCCTGTCTTGCTATTTTGTTTCCTTTGATATGCATAATCAAAACATTATATTCTAACTTCAAAATATAAATTTTATTAGGTGTACAACTTTGCTTCCGCCGTTTTTCTATAGATGGCTTTAGCGGTAAGTGGTCGAAATAAATAAATCATAAATGTCATACAATAAACTTGGGCATCTGTCAACATAACCCCATAGAAACATTAGTCGATTTGTGTCTGCATCATAAAGTTATTCTCGATTGAAAATGTCAGTTTACGAGCCAAATTCTCGTCAT
>Ga0157364_1005934_pt1 | contig 12490 bp, 5 predicted proteins | sample AttsexASBM2_FD_111476 | JGI IMG/M metagenome (GOLD analysis project Ga0157364, IMG submission 111476) | Fungus gardens microbial communities from leaf cutter ant in Ribeirão Preto, State of São Paulo, Brazil - Atta sexdens ASBM2 | ecosystem: Host-associated > Fungi > Mycelium > Unclassified ...
CATATGCAGCACAAATCATTGCAGTGGCTTCAGCAGCATTTTTCTTCAGATGAAACGCGAAGTGGATGGAAAATCGAATATGCTCTTTTGTTATTGCTATCGTGAACACTACTGATTTTTGAGATTATGTGCATCAAACATCAAACCATATGGCATTTTAGAAGGCCAAATGTTAACGCTTTAAAACCACAAAAGGGAAGATATATAAAATTTAAATTGTTATTTTGGTTGTATCAAATCTAAAGCTCAGAACTTTTTTGTACACCTATTAAATTCGCTATTTCATATTTCATAGATTTTTCTGGTTTTATATTGTATTTCCTTAACCTCCCTTGTTGCATCATGATTTCCTTTTACTGATTGTTTAAGTATCTTCCACATTTGTTGCGGATTTTTTCTATTATCATCCAAATTCTTTTCTAAATAGTCTCTTTGGATGTAAAGAGAACATATCAAAAACATCTTATTTCAAAAATGATGACAGTAGATGTACTAAGCGAGTTCTGGCCCATGAAGCTAGAGAGGAGCGCAGAGGCGTACTCGTAAACGCGGGAGAAGAGAGAAAAAGGCGCGAGAAAGCCCCGGCGCTATTGGTGTTTATCGATACATGCCGCCATATTGTGTCACGTATCATTGGAGACCGCCACTGCCGCCACCCTCCGCCGCCGCCGCCGTCGCGGATTCCGCGTCCATCCCAAAATGCGTTGCGAGCCACTGCCGCCATCTCGCGTCCATCCCAAAATGCGTCGCGATACTATAACACGGACTTTTGTCTAGGAGATGAGTCACATCATCGATGTGCTAAATAAAGCGCCATCAATGAAAGTAGATAAAACCATAATGCGTTCTCACAATTCTTTCTTTCAAAGTTAAAAGTATCGATAATGATATTTATCTAGAAAGAACCGTGAGATCGGTGATACATCGCGACGCGTTAAGAGAGAGATCTCAAGTATCCGTAACATTTACCAATACACAACCAATACACCGACCTATCTTTCTGCCCAACACGCGATAAATCGCTTGGCAAGCGCAAAGATAAACTTCTAGCGACATTGTATGATAAACAACGTCACGTCATCCACTACCGCAACCTGCAGCAATGTACTTGTCTTTGCATAACAAAGATCCACCGGGTACTACAATTCGCTCAATCTCCATGGTTCCGCGAATTACATTGAATTCAACACAATTTAGAACGCGCGCGAAAAACGATTTCGAAAAAAATTTAAGTATAAACTAATGAACAACGCGATATTTGGCAAGACCATGAAGAATGTGCGCAATCACGTCGAAAATGTAAAATTAATAAAATTAATAAAATGGGATGGACAGTACGGAGGTAATGATCGCGAAACCAAATTTTCACAGCCGCTGCGTCTTTGCGGAAAATTTTATCGCTATCGAAATGCGCAAACTCGAGATGAAATTCGATAAGCCGATTTACGTGGGTATGTGCATATAATACTCGATGTATCGAAAGTTCCGTCGGCAGAAGGTTAACAATGACACGGCAATCACACAAGGCACGCTGTTTCAGACTGTACAGACTTATCCTTACGAAAAAATACCCTCAATTTTGGGCATTAAACACTTAAAAAGAATGCTCAAATTTGAGTGTTAAACACTTTAAAAAACGCTCAAATTTGGGTGTAATTTCAGACTGTCAACTGAAGATTACATCTAATTAAAAATTAACGCCAAAAGAAAATCATCAAAATAAATGACTTTATGATATAAAATTAATTAAGTCTGTTTTATTCCTAAAATAATAATAATATTAATATTATTAATTTGCAACATTTTCCAAATACACACAACAAAATTATAATTAAAAAAACACTTTCTCTCATTTGGAAATTAATTTCCTTATTTTTCTAAGCGGTCACCTATCAAATATCGTATCCCATTCAATGGTACTTGACCACTGCAATCATATAGGAACTGTTGCTTCGATGATTCAAGAACACTGAATGTTAATATATAACTATGAAATATCTCAATAAGGCTTCAACATCTTTTTGACAAACTTTATCTAGGCTGCGTTGGTAACATCATCTGAATGCTTCTTTTATTGTATATTATCCTTGTTTCACATTGGATAACAAGGGTAAAACAATACATGGGGATACTCGGATGTTTTCAAACGCAGCCTAGATAAAATTTATCAAAAAGATGTTTCATGCGTATAGTATTAAAATATATTTCTTTCATAAATGAATTTGGCGGCATCTATATTCAACATTTTAATGTTAATTCTCATTCATAAAGATTAATATTCAAGTGAAACATTCAATTTTAAAAATGACATTCAAAGATTATTAAGCCGTTTAAGATTTACACTCATCTATTAAATGTCATGAATAAACCGCGATTGGGGGATTGTTACCATCAAAGTATAATATACCAAACATGTGTATACACCAAACTATTCACCGAATTTAATGGTCACATCCAATTGATACTCAATATTAATGCTCAATTCTTAATTGACACTCAATAATGAGTATTTACACCAAGGCAACATCGAATTTATAATCACTCTCAATTGATACCCAACATTGATGCTCAACTTAAGTGATACCCAATGTTGAATGTTGATACTCATCTTTGATAGTAAACACATAAATTTGAGTGTTAACACAATATTGTAAATTGAGAGTTTTTTTTCGTAAGGATTCTATTACACATTCTAAAACATTTTCATTAGACTACCATACAACTGATTGTTTTTTTACTTAAAATCGATCCGGGTTGGCTCTTATTGCGATAATTTGTTTGAGAGTAGAGTTTGTAGAATAAACTCATTTTGTTTCCTTCCATTAATTGTGTCACTATTAACGTGGCAGATTATTCGCCGTCAGAAATAATTGATATGATTGATATTTTTTATGCCACTAATAATAATGCTAGAAGAAGCAGCTCATCAGTATCGAGATAGATATCCGGATAAAGCAATTTTGCATTTAACAATTAGAACACACGAAATTGATGAAACGCAAACATTCTAAAAAAACCATTAAATAACGATGATGCTATTATCGTAATCATTCTAGGAATGGTAATAATGAATTCGCACGTTAATCAAATTAATCGTGAATTAAATATGTCTCCTGCAATTGTATGTACAATACATGCCAATTACATTCATCCTCATCACATTACACTTAATCAGAAACTTTCTGATAACTACAAAATTCTTCGTGTCACATGCAGGTGGGCTGTAGAGAAAATTCAGTTCATTCCCACGTTTTTTTCTCACGTCATGTTTAGTGACGAGTCTAGATTTGAGAGCAATGCTGAATCGATATAATAGCCACTATTATTCCAATATCTACCCAGGTGTCATGTCATTCTTAGATTTTTTTTGTTTTTTTCCTGGTTGCATTAGTTTGGGCGTCGGTCGGTCAGAACATCTTGTGCGTTCGATTCGTGACCTACTGTTGCGAGTTCGAGTTTGCCAGCACCCTACATAGAGCTGACTTGCTCCGATACGACAGGAGGCAAACTATTTGATTATCTCAACATTATAGGCAAGTCAATATCCAATACTAATCCTAACCCTCCTCCCTTATCCTTATCCTTCCAGAGCGTGCATTTGGACGAGATGCAGATAAGTAGGCCTCCTCGTGATTCTCCGTGGGCACGAGACGCCTCGAGGACTCGAAGCGTGTCGCGGCGAAACTGCTTATCCCAGAAACGCTCTACAGGCGCTACTGGGTTTTTCCATTGCTCTTCTCGGGACGGCTTCGCTGGATTTTGGAATAGTCTGTTGCATATACCTTTGTAAGTGAGGTGGCATATTCGCCCCGTCTTCGGGATGGGGCCGACTTATATTAACTAGTTGTATTTCAAAAAGTGTACACTAAAACGTTTTCTGTTCCCAAACGTGTTTTTTGTTCCATTGCAACAGAATTCAGTGCACGAGTTCACTGTACTGATTGCACTAGGTTTGGAATCAGTGCAAGCAATACAAATACTAGTGTACACTAGTTCAGTCACAGAAAACGGACTTCGTACAAATAGCGAGAATTGGTAATTATTTAGAAGACATCCTTTATCTTCAATTTCAGTGAAATTGTGCTCATTCGGCACGGTTTTGCATGAAACGAAAAAATCTGGCAGTAAAATGTGCCTAGTCCCGCGAACTGAGATATTAAGCGGACGATATTGAAGTTGACAATTATTGAGGTTAGGAAATCTGTCAGCTGCAAAATATCGCGATGAAAGCTGCGATCACATTTTCATGCTTTATAGTTACATGTGCATATGTTTTTTACTAACTTGCTTCAACAGCGATATAACGTTTATTTATTAATATTCAAATCGTCTCCCTGACGAAAATAAGAAGTTTCATAAACGTTTATCTAGCATTTATAGTGAGTGCGGAAGTTCGTTGAGTTTAGAAGCGGTCAATAGAATGTTCATAAAGCGGAAATTGTAACGCTGCAACGTTTGGAATCCATTTGTATATACGGCATTTGAAGCGTTTGACGTCAAGCATTTATAGCGTTTAATAATCATTTGTTATCGAAGAAAATTGCAGTTAAACGTTTAATAAGCGTTTAATTTTGTCATTAGAAATAGCGTAAGAAACGTTTGTTATGGATTTGAAAGTGTTTGTAAGCGTTCAATAATTACACAAGCCCACAAAAAAAAGTATTCTGTACTCTGATGGAAATCCAGCTATTCTTATGTATTTTGAATCGTTAAATACGAATCTGACATAAAAATAGGACCTCAAATTTTTGCCAATGGTCTTAAAATATATCAATAAAAGCAGATTTCAAGGTTTTCGACCATTTTTTTGTTTTAGATTGAAAATTTGCACTGGATGGTCCTATTGTTATGTCAAATTCGTATTTAGCAACTCAAAATACATAAGAATAGCTGAATCTCCATCAGGATACTTTTTTTGTGGGCCTGTGTTATTAAGGTTATTGTACAATGAGCTATAAGCACCCCGTCATCAGTGCTTCGTGACAGTTAATAAAAATAACTACTATTAACGTTTCTGATTGTCTGTTTCAAAACATTGGCGACGGAGTATTTACAACTCAGGACTTATAGAATGTCCTTTAGTGTACGAAAAAATCGAAGATAAAAATACAATTATTATATAGATAAAAAATTTATTAAAAAAATTTATTATATAAAAGTACATCAACGAACAACTTTAAAAATAGCAATGTTGAAAGATAGAAAATTATTTAAGCATTGTATATACAAGGTGGGGCAATGACTTTGTCCACCTGAAATATCTTCTAATTTATAAGATGTAGAGAAAAATTTATATAGGGTCTTTCAATAAGAACGCTCGAAATTTGTTAGATCATAATAGCCATAGTTATTAAAGTGACATCTGTCAAATTTGTTGTGAATTGCTTAGTAATGTATGGCAAATCATCATGGAAGGTCATAGTGTTGAGCAACGTGTGCAAATCATAAAATTTTATTATCAAAATCAGTGCTCCGTTCGAGAAACGTTCCACGCATTACGTGATTTTTATCTTCGCCACAATCGTCCTTCCGAGTCGACTATTCGATGTTTAGTGGCCAAATCGAGTCAATTGGTTCGAATAAATAATCGATAATCAGCCAACGTCAGTACGTCGCCAAAATGCAAGGTCTGCTGAAATCGCTGCTGTACGTGAGAGAATACAGGACAACCCGAGGCGGTCAATTTCTCGTCGTTCATAAGAACTTGGCCTTTCTGCGACTTCAACTTGGCGAATTTTGCGACAGAACTTGGGTCTGCACCCCTATAAAATTCAACTGACCCAGGAACTTAAGGTAAACGACCATAGACAATGCCGTGTGTTCACTGATTGGGTTTGGGAGCAGTTGGAAGTTAACCCAAATTTCGCCAAACAAATCATCTTTAGCGATGAGGCTCATTTTTGGATGAATGGATATATGAACAAGCAAAATTGTCGAATTTGGGACGATACCAATCCACGCGAGATACACCAGCTCCAAATGCATCCCGAGAAAGTCACTGCTTGATGCAGATTTTGGTCTGGCGAAATCATCAGTCCGTACTTCTTCCAAAACGAAGCGGGCGTTGCCATAACCGTCAACGGCAAGCGCTACAGATTGATGATAAGCAACTTCTTGTGACCTAAAATAGATGACATGGATACCGATAACATGTGGTTCCAATAGGATGGCGCTACGTGCCACACCGCATGCCACGATGGACATTCTGCACGAGCGATTTGAGGGTATGGTTATCTCGCGCGACGGCGACGTGAACTGCCCACCGAGATCGTGCGATTTAACGCCTTTAGACTTCTTCTTTTGGGGCTATCTTAAATCGCATCTATACGAATAAACCAATTGATGCAAACAATTGATACCCTCAAAGTCAATATAACAAACGCCATCCAACAAATTCAGCCAGATTTATGCGAGAAAGTCATCGAAAATTGGACCGCCCGAATACGTGTCACCAAGTGAAGTCGCGGCGAACATTTGAGCGACGTTATATTCCATACTTAATGCCATAAAATATTCTTTCAAATAAAAAAAAATTGAATAGATATCTCACACACAACTTGTTTTATTTACATTTAAAAATCAAGCGTCCTTATTGAAAGATCCTTTATAACCAAAATTACCTCTTTACATATAATGTTGGTTTTATAAATTATCTACAACCTTATAGATTAGAAGATATTTCAGATGGACAAAGTTATTGCCTCATCCTGTATATACAATGCTTGAATTATTTTCTATCTTTCAACTCGTGTGTGTGCGTGCGTGCGTGCGTGCGTGCGTGCGTGCGTGCGTGTGTGTGTGTGTGTGTGTGTGTCAAAGATGTGACTGCCTCTGAAGTCCAGAAAACAAAAGAAAATATTGAGAAAAAATCGATAAAATATTCTATAAAATTGTATTCATATTTAATACGTACGTAACATTTCCTGATGTCATTGTCATTGTTACTGTTGATAGCAGAATAAAATTGATAGAATAATTAAGTATTTAGAAAAACAAAAAAAAGAGGGCTATGAGCCAAAAATTATTATATAAAAACAGAAAAAGATAAGTAGAAAGTACAAAAAAAAACAAAAAGGAAACGAAAATGTTTTAAATTGAAATTTTAATAAAAAATGCTAGCAATAGACATTTCAATCGGATTATTCTCAATAATAAAAACATACATAATAAATAACGGTTGGAAAATAAACAAAACATAATACAATAAATATTTCGTTCTCTACGATAAACACTGATAACATAAAAATGACATTCGAAAGAAGGAAGATAAGGATTAGTTGGAAAGTGATAGGAGAAAAATAAGAGGGGATAGAAATGTGGATGAAACTATGAAAGGAATAATAAAAACAAGAAGAAATTAAGAAGGAGAAAGAGATTGAATAATAAATAGGATGCAGGCAAAAATTCTGTGTCGTAAACACACGTAACACACTGTGTGTATCCGAAACTCCTTTTATTTCATCTTTTGACTTAAGCTTATATGACACCAAAAGCATATAATAATTGATTACAAGTAGTTATCATTCGCGTCTTTTCCGTTATACATTATAATTGTAATGTTATGATAATTATTTTTATGTTATCAGCGTAGAGAGCAAAATATTTAGGTGCAGAGCTGTAAAAAGAAGAAATTGCGTTTTCACAATCTAAAATTATTATTGATTTAAAAAAATTTTAATGATTAAAAACAGTTACTCATACTTTGTCAGGAGGAAATTCGGTAGAAATCTCTCATTCTCAGCATGTTTACTCGTGCTCTCATGAGATGTGCTTCACTAAAGACTCCTTTGAGAAAAGCATATGCCCTGAAATCAGCGTGACTATCTTCCATATATTTCCACTAATGTATTGTACGCTGCTCCAAGCAGCGTACTGAACCTGCAGAAGACAATGGTGGCCTTCTCTCTATATTAACATGAATAAATATAATAGTAGTATATATTTGTTATTTTTATTCTATGAGAGTGCACTGTTCATACAATCACTTCATATGCAAAGTCATTCATGAGACTGTTTAAACCATGTATATGCCTAGCGAATGAACACTGAACACGAATGTTCGGATATATATTAAATTTGCAATTTATTCTTTTTCTTAATTGCACCGATTTATGCTCCTACGAGCGCTTGGAGTGAATAGGAGCTATAGGAATATATTGGAGCATATAACACAAACCATAGCATTTGATCAGATTCGATGTTCGTTGGCAATTAAATTTACGTCACAAGTATCAATACAAACTTTTGCATTCCTTGTTCATTCGATGATTATTCACTAGATGTGTATCTGCAGACTTTAGAGCAGAATTGTCCAAGGTCAATATTTTTTGGCTTGAAATCGAAATGTGTCATTACACACCTATTACCTCCTTCCTATTCCTTATTGTTGTTTTGTTATAACGTGCGATGCTTGATCTCAGAGACTAGTTTGAAATCATTAAAAATTTTTTACCTATGTCTTTTACTATGGTTAAAAGTCTTTTTAAGTCTTTTTAATTCTTTTATTCATATTATTATAGTTAAATATACCATGAATAGTAGTATCTTATAATATTAATAACAGAATACTAAGAGACTGAGCATCGCGCGTTACGACAAAACAACAATGAAATGAGGAGTAAAAACACTTATGAGTATAAATACCGACACATTACAATTTCAAGCCAAAAACATCGACCTTGGACAGCTCTATTTTAGAATCTCGATAGTAGAATCAGAAAGATAAAGCATTTCGAAAGATGCGTAGTAAACAATAAAAAATGATAGAATTTGATTGGTTGAAAATGGTTGAAAATAAAATGCAATACCGATAGAGTTTAATTGATTGTGGATTCATATACGAAAAACTTTCAAATGCGTACGTTGACCAATATTCAATTATAGAATGTACTTTATATAAAGCAAACTTTCCTATTGGTATCGAATAGCGTACGCATATGAAAGTTATTAGATGCATCCAAAAGCATGATTGCTCACTGAACGCTCAATGAACTCTTATAGCTATTTAGTCTATATTTTTAGATCTAATGAAATATGTCAATCAGATGTAAAACTCACTGGACGCTTAGTGAGCGGTTGTAGTACTGAATGTATCCATTAGCTGTGTTCAGCAGAACATAATAGTTTTTATGATTGTCTGCTGAGATAAGACCATTCTTCTTGATCTAATAATCCAATCAGTGATCAGCGAAAAAAATTTCCAACAGTTACAAAATAAACGTTCTGTTGAACGCAGCCATTCATAGCCCTTTAAATCATAAATTCAATCTTAGGACGCGTTTATACCTTGACAGAAAAGTAGAAAGCAAGAAAGTAGCAGCTAGTAGTCGACAATATTAATTTTCTGTACTGCTTATTATCAGCGCGAATTCTGATTGGTTACTGCTTTAATTTATGCTTTCTGCTTTTCTATCAAGATATAAACGTGCTTTGAAGCTTTGGCTATCTTGAATCAGGTTATACATAATATTAAATGCGAGAAATGGCATACAACAAATTGTTATGTAGAGTTTTATTTCTTAGTTTTCCCTTAAAAATTTAATTTTATAAATCTGAAACCTGTTAAATATAACTGAATGTCCAGGAAAACTGAGATGTCCAGCAATTTTTGTTCCATCTAAGAAATGTATCATTGTTTTAGATGTTATTTTACACTTCTATGTGACATATCGGATAGATGTCTCAGTTTTATATTTTATAAATTTCAAGATTATAAAGTTATGTTTAGGATGTTAAGGATGAACTAGAAATAAAGCTGTACGTAGTAATTAATTTATTCGTATCACTCTTGACGTCATATAATCGACATAACATTTCAAAAGAGTCGAGTCTATAGCCCGGATCTACAACAAATATTTTAAACTTGAAGAAATTAACCAATTATAGTCGAAAGAGAATAATCGACTATGATTCATCAATTTCTTACGACTTAAGGATTAAAATCCTATTGTAGATTCATTTAAGAACACTATCTGATATCAAATTGAAGGAGATTTAAAAATAGAGTTAGGACTATAACAGAAAGGCTAGCTTATAATCTTAAGACAGTGTCTTATGAGTTAAGTCTTATGTCTTTAGTAACGCACAAGAACTGTCATACGACTTATGTCTAAAATTGGAAACACAATAGACACAGACAGTGGGCACAGGGAACAGAGAATAACGAACCGTCCAATCAAAGCTCTAGGATATAATAACAAACTTATACTTTGATTGGACTCGTTTCCTGTTGCCTGTGTCTATTGTCTGTGCCCGTTGTGTTTCCAATTTAATGGGCCTTTTACAAATTAACGACTATGATTGATGATCAATTTCTAGTTTCTAACTTCTGATTTATGACTAATGGTTTATTGTAGAATGCCTATTAAAAGCACTTCGTATTATATTTATACATCTTTAAGACATAAATCATAAGATAGTTCTTGTGCATTAGTTACTCCCATACAATAATATTTTAAGCCTTAAATCGTAAGAAATTGACCAATTATAGTCGAATGCGGAGGAGAATAATTGACTAATTCGTTCATTTCTTTTTATGACTAAAGGCTTAAAAACTTATTGTAGATCCTGTCTTACTAAAGACATAAGACTTAAGTCATAAGACACTATTTTAAGATAAGTCAGCTTTCTGCTAAGACTCTTAGCGAAGAAACACAAAGAATCAGCATAATAACACTTCAAACAAAAATGAAGCATAACTTATCAAACAATTTATTATTAAGATAAACATGAACCTATAAAAATTGAAAAGTGTGTAAAAAATAAATCAATTCTTCCATAGAAGTGAATTTCATAAGTAGCTCGTATTTAAAATTGTCACACATAAAAGACTTTTGCAAATTTTCCAGATTTAACATTTTTCTTTTCCAAGTGAGAACCGTATATCATATTTCTCACATTTTTCTGACTTTCTTATACCTTATTAGTAATAATTTATAAAAATTTCTTATATATCTCTCTTTCTTATCTCTCTTTCTTTTATACCTATTAATAACAATAATTTATAAAAATTTATATGTAATTGTTCATTATTCTTACATTTCTCTTTCTTTTACACTTTATTAATAATAATAAAAATTTATACATAATTATTCAAAATACAAAAATGATAATAGTTATTTATAATAGATTATAATATTCTAACACTTAGATAATACAGTAGATTAATTCCTACTTTATGTTTTTTGTACAGCAGTATAACTATTCATTATTAGTACAAAAATGTTAAAGGCATTTTAAATTTTGAACATTTTTAAGACATTTGTGCTCTAAATATTTACCGATGTATAGACGATATAAATTAGGAATTAATCTTGTATTGCATAAATCCAAAAGTGATTGAATATTATAATCTGTTATAAATTATTGTTATTATTTATTTTGCATATTATAAGCATAAATTATCATACAATATTATTACTTATTTATATTTCAATAAGTGTATAGATAATATATTGCTTCAATTGTCAATTCATTAGTTCTCAATGTTTTTATTTTCGGGCAAATTGTTAAATCAATATTGTACATACTATGGATAGGGCTGTGAGAATTTATTTATCGAGTCATCTATATTTATCACTTTTCTCTCCAACTCTATGAATTTCTTCAAATTCATCTTTTGTAGACAGTAATTTCGTCGTTGAAAATCGTCTTGCATTTTTCCAACTTTTTCCTCAATTCTTTGTTATTTTTGAAAAGAATTGATATAATCTCAGTATCCAGATCATTTATTTTGATTCTTTTCTGCTTTCAATATAGATTTTAATTTCTTATTCTCTCGCAAACGTGTAACTATGTATTTCATCATCTGTAACTCATTGATGCATCATGACATGTATTACTGTTATTCAGATTCCTAGAGGCCAATAATTTTTTATATTGGGAGTACAAATTAGTTCGGTCCGTTTCCCTAAAGATGGTTCCAGCTGTTGTGAATGGTTCATAACAGATTTTGGCGGTTTCAGAGAGATTAAACATCTACTAATAATATTCAGTTTATATCGCTCTGAGTTTCATACAAAAATCTTGATTTTTACTGTGTTTGAAATGTCGAATTTTGTGTTAACCAAGCAGCATTTGCGGGAGATTTTGATTTTCTGGATTTAATTGGAAGAAAAGTGCGGCTGAAACCTATCGAATGCTTATCGAAGTTTATAGTGACACTGCTCCAACTGATAAATTATGTAGGGAATGAAAATTTTGACGTTTCAAGGATGGAGATTTCAGCGTTGAAGACAAGCCTCGCTCTGGACAGCCAAAAAAATTCGAAGACAAAGAATTAGAGGCGTTACTCGAAGAAGATCAGAGTCAAACGCAAAAGGAGCTTGCAGAATCATGGGGGTAACTCAACAAGCTGTTTCTGTCAATCTACGATTGAGAGCCATGGGAATGATTCAAAAACAAGGAAATTGGATGCCTTATGAACTGAAACCGAGAGACATTGAAAGGCGATTTTTCACTTGCGAACAGCTGATTCAAAGACAACAGAGAA
>Ga0157364_1005935_pt1 | contig 12489 bp, 8 predicted proteins | sample AttsexASBM2_FD_111476 | JGI IMG/M metagenome (GOLD analysis project Ga0157364, IMG submission 111476) | Fungus gardens microbial communities from leaf cutter ant in Ribeirão Preto, State of São Paulo, Brazil - Atta sexdens ASBM2 | ecosystem: Host-associated > Fungi > Mycelium > Unclassified ...
AGTATATAAGGTAGACTACTTTGTATTAGAAACTCTATCGAGTTCTCTTGTGTTACTCAATACAAGAGTTGTCTTATTGCTTAACCCTTTGAGCTTTAAGTCATAACAATATGGTCTGTGCTACAACAATATTAACCGGCCCTTATGTCCATGCCTCTACCTCATGTCCTCTTACTAAGGCTACCATACCGTATATATATGCCTTGATATCATACTCTTACCCTAACTCTAATCTAGACTCCTCTTAATCCTTCTAGACCATTCTAAACTTCTCTTAATCCTTCTAGACCATTCTAAACTTCTCTTAATCCTTCTAGACCGTTCTAGACTCTGTTACATAACTTCCAGGTCATATGCTCTTCCTCCATTGTAGACTAATAATTATTTACTGTTCTATGTCTGGCTAACCCTAACCCTAGCCAAAGTCTGTCCACACTCTTGTCTTATAACAATCAGTAATAAAGTAATCCAACATGGAATAAAACTAGATTGATCCATATTAGATATGTAGACTAGAAGAAGAATATCCACTTTCACAGGTGGAGTAGAGCTTAGGTAAGCATTATCTGTGATAAATTCAGATATATTAAATGTGCTCAGATAGTATATAATACAAAAGTAAGTTCTGATAAGTAATATGTTATCAAAGAATATTAGGGTTGTTCTTTAACTATTATTATTGTTGTTGATTATTAGACTAGTGAATATAAAGTATCTACTGATTCTTGTATACAAGTATAATAACAGAAAACTTGGAGGTTTTAGAGTACAGCCTTGAATAGAGGTTTAATGAAGAATAGTAGAGCAATAACAAACAATATAGAGAATAAGTCTGGAGTTCATGATAGAAGATGTGAAATTAGAATATACTATGATATGATAAATACAAATATATCTAGAGTTCATAATAAGAGATGTAAACTTCCTACTATAAAGAAAGATGTATTATATACTACAATAAAAGTATAATAGTCTCAATTCAAGTATAAACAATGATGTATAAGTATTAGATATGATTTATAGTATAGGAGACAAAGTTTAGAAGAGAATCTTGATGAAAACAAACTTTGGAATAGATGAAGGTAGAGATGGGTTAGCCTTGGTCTTAATGGATGTTGTTACATTTAGTCTATATATTATGTGGTCAGAATTTCAGATAGTAGGAGTTTGGGTGAAGGTATAAGTATAGTATAGTTCAAGCTGATAATCAGACTAAGAAAAATAGTGTATAGTAGACTATGTTTATAAATATGAAACTAGTAATCTAATAATAATCTACTGCTATGTGGACTCTAGATTATTAGGTACTATAATAAATGTTATTTGGAACTCTATAGAATTAATGAGGAATACAAAGTCTGGTCTTCAGATTGATGGGAAATTAGAATGGAGTGTAATCCATACTAGAAGAGTGGAAAATGCATGGATAATGAGTAGTATGTAACAATAAGTTAGATCAAGAATAATCATATAGGGTTGAGATACTAAAACTGTACAAGTTCAGAGTACAAAAAAGCAAATCAAATAAGTATACTAGGATTAGTAGAGCATATTACCTACTTTACTCTTTTCTACACTTCTATAAGTTGCTGAACTCTATCAAACACTAGTGAACTCTGTGATATTCAAAGTAACTGTAGACAACTTAATTAATAATAACTTAAAAATGTTTATAAAAAGCATGTCAACTCCAATATCTATTGCCAATACTGTAGAGTTATATGTATTACTTACTTCTTTATCTATCTTCACATCTATTTAGCTATTCCTGCTTATAGAATCTATCTCTTATTATTATTTATATAATCAGTATCTCTAACTACCCAGGCATTATTATTCTAGCTTATGTCAGCATTGTTTTTGCTAGATTGGAATATAAACTAGAGTATTTAGAATAGTTACTATTATACAGAAGAATATTTTTCTGCCAGAAAGTAGCCTTCCAGAGGTAGTTAAATATCTATATACTTTCCATAAGCATTAGAAAGAGAGTTTGTAAGACTCTTAAATAATGCTTTTGTCTTAGTCTCTCTCTCAAGTTTTTAGCAGCTCAAGAAATATTATAGTAGTTATTAAACAAACTAGGTTTTAAAGCAGAAGTTTTTCTAGAATAGCACTAGTTATGAGATTGTAAATAACTAGCTACCAGAATCAAGAGCTCACAAGTGTATAAGAAATGTGCAGAGATATCAAGTATAAGCTACAGGAATACTGGCAATTTCAGAACTTGTGAAATAGAAGTAACAGAGAAAAGTATATTAATAATGTTTTAGTCTTAGAATTAGCTTGTGAGTGAACTTATCTATTCAAAACTACAAGAAAAAAGAGCAATTATTACTTATGAGACAAATGAGAAAGTTGGGACAGAACTAGACCATAGACTCAAGAGTAGACTATATACTCTTAAAATTCCAAAAAATTTTCATATTATTTAAGTTTTTATTTTTAGTCTTCATTTACTGTATATATAGTTGTTAGACATGGTTTACATCTCATTATCTGAGATACAATATGTCAGAGTCATGAATGATGGACTTGGTTTTTATTTATTTTCTTTCTCTTTTATTTTTCTTTTATTATTGTTTTCAGTTTTATTTTTCTTTATTTTGGACTTAGGCAAAGAGTATGATGTGATATCACATGTGACAGTCAAACAAGTCACAAGGAGTTATGAAAGTATGACATCTATCATAGTCACAGATTATATAATCATATAACACAAAAAAAGTTATAGAAGGTTCTGAAATAGATAATATTGCACAATATAGCAACAAAATATTGGCCTTATGGAGAACACATGGAATTTAGGGTAGGTTAGTTATAGTATATGCACAGACCATAGTCTGTAATATATAAGATAGATTAGTTTATACTTAGAACTTTATTAAGGTCTTTTATATTACTTAATATAAGAGTATGCTTTCATCTTATCTCTAATATTAGATCAACTAGGCAGAAGAGCAAAGCACTTCAAATCTCCAGGAAATCCTAGATCTATTATCTAAGAAATACTAAACTATATACTTACTTTCAGAAAATTCTAAGAGAATAGAATAAGGATTCCTAAAGATAACAACTATTCTATATAATAACAGGTTCATTCTAATATGTCAGAATTATGTTTACATAAGCAATAAATGATAATACTCAAGTAATCATAAATAGCTTAGAATAAAAAGATTAAATTAAAAAAAGCCAGAGTACTTAGTAAGTATTTCTAGAGCATAGGCAAGGAGATGAGTAGATAATACTAGCAGACTATAGAGCATTGTGAAAGAGCAAGAGAGTATCAGAAATGGAAGTTAAATAATATATTTAGATAGTTCAAAGTATTAGTATATAGCTTAAAGAGATTTAAAGTGCAAAAAAACAGATAAGTAGATAAATATAGATGTGGGAAAGGATTATGAAACATGAATTAGCCAAAAAAATGTACAAGAGAAAAGTCTTGGAAAAGTCAGTTCTCTTATATCTAAGACTTAAGTTATAACATAGTGAGAGCCTCTCAGAAGTTTAGAAATAGGTTAGTAAGTGTTATTTGAGTATATGGAATGTGGTAGTTAGAACAATCTTTGGCTTTATTTGTATGCTGCATCTTTATGAACTATACAGGTTGCATATTTTGAATAATATACTCAGGAATATGAGGGTAGCTAAGTCTACTAGAAGGTAGAAAGTGTATTATTACTAACACTAAAAGCAAGTAGTAATTTTAGTCAATTTTTAGAATAAAGCTTACAGTATAAAATAGTAGTTTATATACTAAGTATATTATCTAGAATAATTATCTAGAATAGAAACTACTAAGTGTTATCCTAGTTACTAGTGATTCTTGGATGTTAGAGATAAAAATATATAAAGTTAGCAAGGGTCTAGCAATAATGTTCAAGGTAAAATAAAGATAATTGATTTGTACTAGAAGTATTAGAAATAGACCAGCTACCAGACCAGTACACTAAAAGTGCATAATGTCAAACTTAGCTTTAACATCTGGTTAGTACTATATATGCACTTCATATTGTACTTATGATAGTATTCTCTTTTCAAGATATATGGTCTCTATATAGAAGTTATATGAATAGCTACATCTAAGAGTTATGCTACATATCACAGCCTCAGAGCCTTGATAGTCTTATGGGATTTTTAAATAATTCAGTAAACTCTGCTTCACAGAACATCTAGTCTAATAGAGATGTGTAGCTAAGCAACTAGTACTGTTTCCAGTAATACTTCTAGCTACATTATGTCTACAACTATTTATTTAAAGAGAATAGTATTATCAAAAGTTGAACCATCAACTGCTTAGAAGCTTGATATTATATTAGAAACAAACTAGTTACTAAACTAGTTATACTAAAAGTATACAATCTCAAGCTTAGCTTTAATATCTGGCTAGTACTATATATGTACTTCATACTGTATTTATAACACTCCATACAGCTATCATATTAGTACAAGTGATTGCACTATCATATTTAAGAACAGTTTGCATAGATTGGATGGACTGAGTCAACAAATTTAGTAAATCATCAATTTATAAAGAGAGATATCACAATTATTTTCATAGAATCTCATGTAGAGAGAATCAGACTCAGTAATTTAAGGAGCAAGGCTTCAATCACTGGAAATTTAAAGCATGACTATTCTCTAGTAGTTGGTAAAGACTAATACAGGGTCAGATATTTTTATAAGTATCTGTCAAAAAGCCTCAGTATTAGGTTGGCTACATATTAATAAATTATTTAGCAAAGTGGAATTAAGAATAGCCAAGGCTTGAAAGCCTAGGAAGTTTCTTCTAGTTATTTTATTTATATTAGTAGCATGAGAAAGTACCAAAGTATTTAGGATATTTTCCTTATAGCTTTCCTCAAGAATACCTTCTCTTTTCTTATGGTCATTAGATACAGTCTTGTATCTTTATGCTTTACAAATTGATTATCTCCTTTATTCTTACTCAAATCTTTGCTTAAGTTGCAATCTGAGCCAAGCTTAGAATTATAATAAAAATAACTTATATGCAAAATTAGAGAAGTGTAAATGGAAAGTCAAGAAAGTAGGACTTTTTGGAGTAGTAATTAGACCTAAATAAATTAAGATGGAAAAGGAAAAGATGAAAGTAATTTTAGAATAGCTTACTCCTAATAGGGTCAAGAATATTCAGAAGTTTCTAGAACTGTTCTAAGAGTTAATTTAATATAAATCTTCTAGAAGAAAAAGTAGCCAGCAACACTAAGAAGCTTGGAAAGAGTAGCAACAAAGTTGGCCATTACTATCAATAAAGATAATTAACATGAATTAAAGAGCAAATGTAGCCAGTTAAAGTACACATATTTAATAAATAGATATAATTATATTTTATATATTTCACACAATAAAGAATCGAATAGTTTTAGTATTTTTAAAAATGAAAATTAAGATAAGATAATATCTAGTAAAGATCCTACTTTAATTGTAAAATTAGATACTGTTTTAATTTCTTAACTTATTGAACTTAAACTAATCAAGACAAAAGTTATTTTTAATAGTAAAACAGAAAAAAAAACTATATTTATGGTTGGAGATAAATTAAATAAATATTATTATAACAATAAAGTTATTAAACCTATACTAAATTTATCTGTTAAATTTCCTATATTAGTTGCTTCTAAAAATACTTAACTGAGTCTTTAGCTAAACAATTAGGAGGATATTATTTAATGGATGTAATTTATACTGAACCTTTATTTATAGAAAATTTAAGTTTAGTGGAAAATCTTAAATTGTCTTAAAATAATATAATTTATAAAATAGAAGAGGATTTTGTAAGCATGGAGTGATTTAGAATCAGCTCAATCTATAACAGACCTAGAAGTAACAAGATATCAGCTCACTAGTAGAGTTGGTCAAGCCCTTTTCATTAATAAAAAGTAGTCTAAAAAGTACTAACTAGAGATTAAGACAAATAGAGTCTATAACCTGATAGAAAGAATAAAATGTACAAGTAGTATGGTGTAGTGCAGATAGCTGACAACTACTTACCTGTAGTAAATACTACAATAAAAAGCTGAGAAAGTATGAGTAATAATAGAAAATAAGTAGTAGTAGTAGTAGTGATTAGACTTATGTGAGAATTTACATTGATTATCTAATTATTACTACTAATTGTGGACCAAATACTTAGTAAGCAGGATGTTTTGCAATATAAACTACTCACTTGTTTATGATATATAAATCTTGGGTATATTCTTAGAAGTTTAGGAGTAATTCCAAAGTTTAATAATTGATGAGAGATAAATAATGAAAGATAATTGATGTTGTTAAGTCTGAGGTCTAATTCTCAGACATAGAAGTATATATATATAAATAATGATGGTCTATATATAAGCTGTTTTCATCACATAATCAAAACTTATATTTAATAGGATTATTATCTATTATAGCAGATATTAGGCTAATTTTAGAAGGTAACTGATTATGTCATTATATTGATATGTTTATATCTCTATGAATACTAATTTCTATGTGATGTATAATATATTAATAGAAACAGTTTAATGAGTACTTTTCAATACAAGTTTGATTATAATAATCTATTTAGTTATTCCTGAGATAATAGCCAATGAAATATATAGTTGATGATGGTCTGATATATTTTCTAATCTGTTATCAGTTTTATACATCCCACATATATGCAAATAGTCCTTATTTAGAACTTTTCAGTATAACTTGGTTTGTGAGGATTAGTCTACTAGTTGTGGAGATACAAGTTAAATGAAGTTTGTGATACTTATGTTTTTCTGAAGATGTAAGATCTACTGAAATACTATGAACTTTATTCAGTTTTCCTAATAATCACTATAATCTGCTTCTTGAGACAAAAGTTCAACTATTATATACAAGTCCAACACTGACAATAGCTTATCCTCCATAGTAGTATTATCTATTTCTAATAGCTCATCTCCTGTAGTAGTATTATACTCTATCCAAACCCCACAAGTATTCAGTATTTTACAATAAAGTTTCTCTATTTGACTACTATTAGTATTTTATCACTGAAACCTCTACTTGTAGCTATACTTGAACATCAAAGTGTTAAGGTAAAAGAGAAACACAAGAGAACTCAATAGGGTTCTTAGACCAAAGTATCTATCTTATATATGCTAGGTTGATGATTTGTACTAAGTTATATTTAACTTACTCTAAAGACTATGTATTATTTATAAGGTTAACATATGATGAACATATTGTATGACATCATTGTTCAAGAACCTTCTATATCTTTCTTTCATGTTATGTGATTATGTGACTGTATGCTAAAATCTAATCTTAAATCCCAAATAAGAAAATAAATAAAATGAAAATGAAAATGAAAAATGAAACAGATAAAGTCTATTGTCTTCAACTCTGATATGTATTTTAAAACCACTGAGTTCTTCTTTTGTTTTACTTGTATATAAAGACTAGTTGGTATACTATATTTCTCTAGTCTGATAATTAATAAATATTATTAAATGCTAAACTCTAGTATTCTTCAGCAATATACCTCTTATTAGAACTCATTCTTCTTAGACTCTACTCTACTTCTGAAGTTATGATCCTATAGTATACAAACAGCATAGTATATAAGTTGAAGTTAAGATTTGTTATAAACTTAGTCTAAGAGTTAAAGTAAAGTACAACTCTTGTATTGAGTAATATAAGAGAACTCAATAAAGTTCTCAATACAGACTAGCCTATACTATATACCACAGGTCATAGTCTATGCACCATTTACTCTAACCTACTCTAATATTACATATATACTTTATAAGATTAATATATCTTAGCTATATTATTATAATATCAACTGCTATAGATTTTCTTTCTGATCTTCTCATGTGATATGTGTGACTTACATGTGTGACATCACATTACTCTTTCTACTTAGATAGAAAAATATAAAAAAGAAAGAAAAAATAAAAGAAAAGGTTCAAGTCTATTTCTGTAATTTTTAGTAAGATCAGTTTTGAAAACCTGTATGGGTTCACATTCTGCACCTAGCAGGCATAAACTGCTACTGTACCCAGTATAATAAATTGTTGATGTTTTTTTTTAAAAAAGACTCTTATCTGATAACCTTTACTTACAAGTAGTTTTATTGCTATTTCTTAAGTATGTGTTATTAGTACTAAGTTATTACTTTTTGGCAAGTTTTAGAGAGTTCTAGTGGTCTGGAAAAGGCTAGAAAGATGAGCATTAGTTGGTATTATCAGTTATAAGATTTAACTTGAGAGATATCTTTGAATGTGTTACCTAAGATAGATAGTATTGTTATAGACTCTTAAAGAGCTATGCAATCTATTCACTAGATTTTTAAAGGAACTTGTTATATAGTACAAGGTTAACTGTTAAGAAGTGTGTTAACAAGAAAACATGTTTACAAGTGAATATTCTTTACCCATTCTATTTGATATTCTTTCTAGCTATACCTTTTTATGTTTATGAATTTCCTTTTAGGAATTTCACATTCTAATTTTTTATTATATTCTTCATAAGTTTCTGATAATGATAATGTTCTCTTTGAATTATTTAGCATACAGTTGAGAGCTAGTATTATATAGTTCTTGTTATATTCTAGTAAAGTATCTTATTTCTACTTGACTTCTATTATCTAGAGCCTACTATAAGGGAACTTTCAGCTGAAGAAACTTTATCTCTGCCCTTTTGATACTTTACAACCTTTTTCAATACTAACAGTCCTTTATTTTATCAAGCAGAAATATCTATATAAATGAGAACTAGAGACTAATAAACTTTTATAGCTAATCAAGCTGGTCAAATCATTTCCCTTAATAATCTAGAATGGTAGTGGTCAAAGTAAGATAGTTACAGATGACAGTATCCTGTCAGAGTTGTGAACATTGAACTTGGTTTTATTTTATTTTCTCTTTCTCATTTTTCTTTTATCTTATTTTGGTTTTCATTTTCATTATTTTGGACTTAGGCAAAGGATGTGATGTTACAAAGAATGACACCTGTCACATAGTGGTTATACATGTCACTGTCACAGGTCACATGATCATGTGATACAGAAAAGGTTATAGAAAGTTTTAGAACAAAATAATATTATATAGTATAGTAACAGCATATTAGCCTTATGAAAAGTACATGGACTTTAGGTACAATGTGTATACAGACTATGTTCTGTAGTATATAAGATTATTTTGTATTTGAAACTTTATTGAGTTCTCTTATATTACTTAATATAAGAGTATGCTTTTTTCCTTAAAGACTTAAGTCATAATATTAGAACTTGATTCTATTTCCTGAGACTGTCTAACACAAGAGTTCTCTCTTACTCTTATTCTCTTATTATCCTTAACCAAGGACAATATCATCTTTAGTCAAGAAGAATTGCTGGGCCCTAGGTATAATAGTTAGGCAGAAAAAGCTTAACTGTGTATAGTTGTCACATTTTATGTTCCAACTGCATCCATCCCAATTCATAGTGATAGGGGTCATACAAAAAAGAGGTTAAGCTAGGGTATAACAAGAACTATATAACACTATCCCTTAACTGTGCACTAAAGAATTCAAAAAGGATATTATCAGTATTAGGAATCAATAGAAGATATAGAAACAATAATATAGAGAATGATTAGAACACATAAAACCCTCAAAAGAGCTCTTGTAAATGTGAAAAGATGAAAGTAGATAGAATAATCAAAGGAATATACAAGTATCATCTACTCATAAATGCTTTCCCTAGTTAATACACTCCTAAATAGTGAACCTTATGCTATGTAACAAGCTTTTTTGGAAAATCTAGTAAATAGATTGTAAAGCTCCTTAAGAGTCTTCAACAATACTATCTATCCCAGGTAATACACCTTAAAGACACCTCTCAAGTTGAACCTAACAACTAAAAACTAAAGATACTGACTGATATTCATCTTACTAGTCTTTTCCAGACTGCTAGAATTCTCTGAAACTTGTCTGAAAGTAATAGTAGGTACTAATGATGTTCACTCAATAAAAGAGAAGTTAAAACTGCTCTCAAGTAGAGATATTCAGATAGAAATCCCTCTCTTTTACTTCCCCCTATGTATAGCTTATATATTATTCTAAAAATATAGAGAATATAACTAGAAAATGGAAACCAAAACCATAATACAGCTCTCAGAGGTCTCAAAAGCATAGGATTACTTCTTCATTTACAAATTAATCTTAATCTAATGATTAATCTCTACATGCTATGACCCAGTCCATTCTCCTCTGTCTTATTTTTCTATTATAAACTCTACCAGGTTCTGATCTTATGCATTTCTGTCTTATTTGATTATCTGAATATTCATTACTTGGTGAAGAACTTCTATATTCTTCATAGCTAGTCATTCTTGAGTAGATGATATCACTTTTTGTATAGTTTTTTAGAGAACAATATTATGTTATGTTTCTATTATCACCAAGTAGTCTCTGTATATATACAAGCTAGAGCAACAGATAGCTAGGCATTTCACAATACTCTGCTAAGTCTGTTCTAGTAGGCTCCAAGTCTAAAATATAGTTTGTTTAACAGCTATCACATTGTCTCTTTGGTTGGTATTTGCTCAAAAGAGCCAGAAGTATTATCTAGGAGTATAATATCTTCTCACTAATGTCTTTAATGAGGTCTTATATACTTAAAAACTTTATAAGATAACTTGTTTTTGCAGAAAAGTATTTTCCAGCATAACAATAAATAGCCACTTACTCTTTATCTGCACTTCCCAATCTCTTCTAGTATAGTTTATTTTATCTTAGATATCCTTGCTAGTCTAAACTAACTTTATAGATTTTTATCCACTAATATCTAAGGATCACTAGAGATCAGGATAACTTGCTTAGCAGTTATATTCCAAATGGCTACTCTAGGTATACTAACTAGTATATATATAATCTAGTAGTTTACACTGTAGTAGTCATCCTAAAAATCAGCTAAAAATAGCATCTTTCTTTCAGTATTAGTAATAACATACCTTGTCATCTTCTAGTGGTTTTTCCACCTACTATGTTCTCAAGCACTGATCCAAAATATATAATCCATACAACTTATAAAGATATAATATATAAGCTAAAGCTAAAGGCCATTCCAACCTGCTTTCTATATTCTTAAATAACATATAGCTTACTAGTTTTAAACTTCTAAAATGCCTTTCTAGATTATAAATAATAAGGTATAAACACATCTAACATCAATACAACTTTAATTAACTCTTAGAGCAAATAAGGTTATAATAGGAATAAATAGTTATTAGAGTTGGAAATGATAGACTTGGTTCTATTTTATCTTTCTTTTCTTTCTCTTTATTTTATTTTATTTTTCTATTTTATTTTCTTTATTCTAGACATAAACAAAGAAGAGGACATATGATGGTACAGATTAGTTATAGTTACAATATATTAAGATTGAAGATTATGAACTTAGTTGTTTCTTATTTTCTTTTTTCTTTTTATTTTATTTTTTATTTTCTATTTTTAGAACTTTGGGGTTAGGGTTAGAAGTGATTGGTCATACTGTCACATCAGTCACATCTGATAATGTGGTCACAACATAGATCATGGGACTTGAGAGAAGAAAGTAGAAGGTTCTGGAACAAAATAATGTTATAACAACATGGATACCACATGTTGGCCTTATGCTTTACACATGGTCATTTAGGATAGGATGTACAGTAGCTAACATAGACCATCTATAGAAGTATATAAGATAGACTATTTTGTAAAAGAGCTTTTTATCGAGTTCTCTTGTGTTTACTCTAATACAAGAGTTTGTTCTTTTATCCAACCCTAAGGATTTAAGATCATAACACAATAGTCTCATGCTCATATAATACAGAGAAAGGTGTAGAAGGTTCTGGAACAAGATGAGATTATATAACATAGCAATAGCATGTTGGTCTTATAGATGAAGCATGGTCTTTAGGGTAGGCTAAAATTAGCTTAGCACAGATTATTGGCAAAAGGTATATAAGATAGATTAAATTGTAATAGGAACTATATTGAGTTTTCTTGTATTACTCAATATAAGAGTAGTCTTCTATCCTAATCTTTAAACTTAAGTCATAATAATAGCAGCATTGAAAGTAATAATTGTTGTGGCAACCACTAGTTATAAAGACCAATGATTACACAGCAAGTAAATCTCTTAAATAGATATAGAGTGGGAAGTTCACAAGAGAACTTGATAAGAAGTCTCTGCTAAATTAGAGTCCTATATATATGTTTTACATGTGATCTGTGCTAACAATAATTAAACCTGCCCTCATGTCTATGCTTTGTCCTTATATCTATCTTATGTCTTACTTAAGATCACTATATTGTATACATATGCCCTAATGTTATCTTCTAGATATTTCCACCATGTTCTAGGCCTATGATGTCACATCATGTGACATGTCATGTGACTGCCATGTCATGTGCCTCTTTATTGTCCAGAATAAAAATAAAAATAAAAAAAAGCAAAATTGGTATGAAATCAGAAAAATAAAA
>Ga0157364_1005936_pt1 | contig 12488 bp, 10 predicted proteins | sample AttsexASBM2_FD_111476 | JGI IMG/M metagenome (GOLD analysis project Ga0157364, IMG submission 111476) | Fungus gardens microbial communities from leaf cutter ant in Ribeirão Preto, State of São Paulo, Brazil - Atta sexdens ASBM2 | ecosystem: Host-associated > Fungi > Mycelium > Unclassified ...
CTCTTTACACCGCTCGTGTCTCTTTCCCCCTCTCTATTTGAGAGTATCTCTTATATATATATATATATATATATATATATATATATATATAAGGCCAAGCAGCTTTGTCCTTGTCTTCGGAATCTTTGATTTCCAAAACAAGAGCCCCTGTGATGATCTGCTTGGATTTTACCTCCTCTATCTTTAAGTCTTCGAGCTTTATTTGTCCTTTCACGAGAGACATGGTTTCCCCGAGGGTACCTGCGGAAGTGATCAAAGTACACCACGGTCTTAGCCGGCCTAATCTTAAGCGATATGCGCAGTTTATCCGTCGCCATGGTTTTCTTAGAGAGCTGCTGCTTGATTTTAGCCAGTTGTTCGGCAGTCTTGGCCCCTCTCTTCTTCCTCCCAATAGTAGACCCATTGCTCTGCCTACTTGCAGACGACGAAGCCACCGCGGACTTTAGTGGGGCAGCCATTTTCTTTGCCAAGGCCGTTCCAGTGGTTTTAGGTTAAGTTTTAACGACCTTGATCCCTTTCGTGCTAGGCGGTAAGGTCTGAGTGGGCGCATTTCGTCCTGGGGCGGGCTTTATCTCATAAAGATGGAGGATCCTTTCAATCGCCCGGTCCAAAGGATCTGCCTTCACTCCCGTTACCTGGGATTACTCGGGCTTTTTCCTTTTTTTCCCATTGGTGGTCTTACCGATAGATGCAATGGATGATGGATCGCCATCTTCTCCGTGATGATTCCTAAGGGGTTGTCCAGTCTTTTTTCTTTTCCCAACAGTGGGGGCCGAGGTATATCCTAGCTCCCCGGGGGAACTTGGGACCCTCCCTAGGTCCCTAGGTCATGTCTCTGGGGAGGACACACACCCGGCAGAACTGCTGCGAGGAGTGGAATCAAACTAAAATTGAACGAACAATTTTTCTATATCATGAGGGCAAAAGATCTGTCTTGCATAGGCCCGGATGAGGAAGCTCGGGCTTCAGGATGGACATCTGAGGCGCTGGGCTCCGGCCCCTTACTCACCGGATGGGACAAAGTGCAAGCCTTAGGCTCCCGGCTTTCGGGGGTCCCTTGACTTCGACCTCGAGGACACCGCTGCGTGGTACCGGGGGATCTCACGGACGATTTGAATCTCGGAAGCGACACTCCCTCCGCATTTTAGCCGCCGTAGCTAACCAGCACACACATGAAGAGTGATCCTCATGGCGAACAAACCACATACCCGATGTTCTACTTCGAAAGGGACGTCGTCACAGGAACACCGGATTAACTACTACACACACTATCACCTCGGATCCCGGCCTCCAAGTTGAAGCGGCTCGAGGATGGTGCAGGCTATGAGCTCTACCTCGAAGTATTTCCGAGGTCTTATGACCCGTCTATCAAGAGGGAGGAGATGGGGATTCTGCCGCGGAATACGGCTATGTGGCCTCCCATTCCCCCTATACCATTGATACACCGACATCCGCCCGGCGAACTGAGCGTAGTCAGCAGACACCCCTGGCGGCGGCAAGCCGAGGGCTGAGGGTGGCCTCCAGGAGCACTCAGCGATGCAGCGACACGCCTGCGGGAGCACCCATGTCGTTACGGACAGGGAGCAATGCTTCCCCTGACGATACCATCGGGCGTTTGAAGTCAAAGTTGCTATCCTCTACTGGTATATTGGGACAAATCTCCGAGGACACTCGCTCTCTATTGGGGTATCGGATCCAGTGTACAGACTCCTCCGACTAGCGGGGGAGTCCATACACAATGAGCACCCCAGGTCGACACCCAAGCTTGCCGTTCCGCCGGCAAGCGCCGACGGCGGCTCCGGGACGAGGAATGGCCGGGATGAGCCCCCACATCACGGTAAGACCGTGTTCCACACAGGGGAAAATAATACCTATGAAAGTCTAAAAAGCATTATTATAAAAAAATATTTTATTATGAGGCTTGAAAATTACAATACTGCTGGTATTAGCATTACATAAAATATCCAACTGCTGATTAAAAATTTTAAATGTTATTCATGACCTTGATAATATTTGTTAAAATCAATAAGGTTGTTCTTGTTTTTATTTTTAGTTTAAAAATGAAATGAACTCTCGAAATAAACTAAGATAAAATAAAGAATATGCAATGAGAAGTGGAGGTTTCTATTAAAAAAAATTGATGTCACCTTGACTTGTCTATGATGGAGGAAGTTAGGTAAGGCAACTTTGAGGGATGCAGTATAATCAAAATTTAAAGATAAACGATTCAATTAGTGACAATCATGATTGTTTTTCTCATTAAATCAATTCATATAGATCGATGTGTGTTTTATTTTTAAAAATGTATTAGTATTCAAAATTGCATATGTTATCTATTACAACGAATTTTGAATAAAATTAAACGATTTTGTGAACACTAAAATATTATAATTGTAAGCATGTTCAATCAATGATGGAAAATCTAACAGATGCTCGCTTATAAGGCAACGATCTATATCGACAGTCCTTTCATCGAATGATTCTATCTACTATTATTAAACTAAAAGTAAATAAAAATAAGCATTCAAAGTTAAATAGATATTAAAAAACATTGTGAATAAACTAAAAACGTGACAAAAATACATTATTATACAAATTAATTACATATTTTGTTAATTAATGTGTCACTAATCTGTACTCAAATTTTGTTTGTCTTTATTACTGACATTTCAAATAAATATGATACAAAACAATAAAAACTATATAAACTTCCTTTTAAATAAAATATGTAATTTATAAATGTCAATCATTATTAAATTAAGGAATGATATTAATACTATAACTTATAATCTTCTAGAATTAAAAAACTATACAAATATGAGTTTCTAATCTCTGAATTGTTTTATTTAAGTATTATAATAGGCACACTCATAATTTTGTATCAATTTGTGATATCCGGTATCAATTTGTGAATTCCTAACCTACGATAGCAGTATATTTTCTTGACTTAAATTGTTTAACTCCAATGTTTTATCAAATTAACATATTAAGTACAAATAATGGCGATCTATAGATACGATTAAAAAAAATTAATCAAATTATATAAGATTATTTAACTGAGTGTCAATAATAAGGACGTTCTTATATCTACGACGTGTCAATAATAGGGATGTTTATCTAATAGTGATATGGACCAACATGCGTCATAAATTAGGGCAATTTCGAATACATGTGTCATTAAATGGTATAAAAACAACAGTTATAAAAATGTAATAAATAAATGAAGAATTTCTAAGAAAATAAAAAAATTTAATGTTGTTGTAATCTTAAATGTCCAAACTTTCTAAAAATAATTTTATGTACTTATTGTGATATACGTATCGATAATTTATTAATTCTCTTTCGCCACAAATTACTTTGTCACTAATTGGAACATTTACCTTAATTGTTCTAAATTGCCTTTATGCGCATTGTTCTTTTATTATGGATTTGATCTTGGTCACGTCACAAAAAGTCAAACTTATAAGACTAGTATACAAGATCCATGTCCCATAACTCTTAATTAATATTTCTGAGAATGAAAGAGATGATGTGAAAGTTCCTTTCCTAATTTTAATCCTTTACTAAGTTATTAAAGTTGATCACTCAAATTACGTTCAGTCGAAATATGCAGGAGCGCAGCATGCCATAGCACTCCTCGCGCTTATTGTACATATTCTTGATTAAAATTTTATTATATTTTTTCATATTAATTAAAAAATATATGAATAAATGGATAGATAAATAAATCAATTAATAAAAAGTAAATAAATAAATTGATAAGTAAGATTAAATTACAATTGAGAACTTATCCAATTTCTGATTTTTTTTTATTCTTATTTACTATTTATTTATTTGTTTGTTTATTTGTTTAATTTTTAATCCATTTGTTCAATTTAATTATTTAGTTTCCATGATTAATTTAACAGCGATGAAAAAACTAACTACAGGATGTTTGTTATGAATATTTAAAGATTATTGACAAAAAACAAAATTAATTCAAAATAAATTGTAAATAATTTGTTTATACAACTTCAAAAAATTGTTTTGACATATAACACGCATGATTCTTACGTTTTTTTTTTTTTTCATAGAAACCGATAGAGCCATGAGTTTTTACTAAAATCAATTTTTAAAGAAATTTTTTGTAAAATTTAGTTTGATAATTTCTTAATTTTGACTTGTATGATTTTTACTATTTTTCCTCTTGTAATTCGATAGCATTATTATTTAAAATCTAGATATGTAAAATCTAATATGTAAATACAGCTAACAAATATGTAAATAATTTAATTTATATAATTAATTTTATTTTATATCAATCGTTATTTTTTTATTTTCTTTTTGTTGCATGCTAACATTAAAAAATTGTCAAAATAAATTGTTTACAAATAATTTGTTTAAACAATTTCTCAAAAAATTGATTGCAGATATCAGTTTTTAAATTAAAACTGATATCTCCATCGGTTTTTACTTAAAATACATAAAAATCATGTATATGTATGTAAATAAATACGAATGTCACATGTTAAAACAATTTTTGAAGTTGTTTAAAAACAATTTACAAATAATTTATTTTGGTAATTTGGTAATTTTCTATTAATAATTTTAATATGACAAACATTACATACAAGCTTTTTCCTGCTAGGTTAGTTATGAAAATTAAATAACTAAATTGAACAAATAAATGAAATAATTAATTAAACAAATAAACAAATAAATGAGTAATAAATAAATATAAGAAACAAATCAGAAATTGGATAAGTTTCAAACTGTAATTTATTCTTACTTGTTTATTTATTTACTTATTTATTTATTTATCTATTAATATGTTTATTAATTAATATGAAAAATTATAATAAAAATTTAATTGGAAAAATGTAAAGCCTGTGGCACACGATGCTTATTTTTTCGCTGGATTCCTAGTTGGATTAGAATTTTGCTGCGGTACTGATAGTGTCAGCATCGTAGACAATACGGCAATAATTATTCTAGCTAACAATCCAGCAAGAAAGCATCGTGTGCAGCTCGGCTTAGGCGCGGAGAGCTTTATGGCACGCTATGTTCCTGCGTGGGTGCAATCTGATTGATCATTTGTTAGATTTTTTTAAATTCTACACAATTTTTATCTAAAATACTTTTCTGTAATACTTATATTTTTCGAGATTTTTCCATACTTTTTTTCCCACCCTGTATATACAAATGTACAAGGGCAAGTCAATAAGTTTTTAGAAAAACATAGTAAAACATATTTTTTTTGATCGATTCATTTTTATTTCTCATAGTCTCTTTTCAGCTCGATACACTTGATCCAACGATTCTCCAACTTTTTCAAGCCGTCCGAATAATATGATTTGTCCAATCTTTCAAAATAAGCCTCTGTTTCGGCGATGAGCTGTTCTCTGATGGCGAATCTCTTTCCTCCGAATCATTTCTTCAGATTTAGAAACAGGAAATCGCAGGGGGCTAAATCTGGCGAATGTGCTGGATGGAGAAGCAATTCGTAGCGATTCATTGAATTTGACCATCGGTGCCGGGCACGTATGAACACATATCTTGATGGAAGAGCACTTTCTTCTTTGCCAAATGGGGATATTTTTTCTTTAAAATGTTGTTGAAACGGTTCAATAAAGCTGCGTAGTAATCGCCATTGATCGTTTGCTTCGAAGGAAGATAATCGATATGAATTATACCGCATGCATCCCTGTGGTCATCATCTTTCCGGTTGATTTTACGGTTTTTGTCTTCTTCGGAGCTGATTCATGAAGTCCATTGTTTTGACTGTTCCTTCGTCTCGAGTGTGAAGCAATGGATCCATGTTTCGTTCAAAGTAATGAATCGACGCAAAAATTTATCTGGATTACGTTGAAACATTGTTTTAAAATCGTCACACGATCGCGCAAAAATCCACAGTGAGCAAACGCGGCACCCATTTTGCCGATAGCTTTTTCATACCCAATTGTTCGTGCAAAATTGAAATCATTGTGTTATGTGATATGCTTGTAGCTTCAATAAGTTCGCGCACTTTCGCACTCATCAATCAATCAAAACAATATCGTGGACTTTATCGATATTCTGGCGTAGTAGCCTCAATTGGACGTCCCGAACGAGGTGCATCACATGTGTACGACCACGTTTAAATTCATTCACCCACTTGAATACAATCACGAACGCTGGTGCAGATGTGCTATGAACATTATCCAACTCAGTTTTGATTTCTTTTGGCGTTAAACTTTTCATATGTAGATGTTTGTTACTGCACGAAACTCGTTTTTTTCCATTTTGCAAAAAATAAAAAAGTTGTTCTCTTTAATCATCTACAGAAATGAAACATGCAATGAATTTCGCTCAAAATTTGACAGCTGAGAGATGCTACTTATCAAAAAGTAATGTGATATTGCGAGTGCCCTCTGACAGATTTTTTAAGAACTTATTGACTTGCCCTCATATAGCGCGTGTCAAAATTCCGGAATGTTTAATTATCTTAAAAAGCATTAAGTTATTAAAAAAATGTTTTGTACAAAAGTTTGTAGGATTTCAACAAGCGTACATACAATACTCATTTGATCTGAGCGTAGTGGAAGAGCTCTCAAAGTCAACTTTAAAAAATGTAATTTGACCCAGATAGCCAAGTCTGCCAAAATCATGTATCATTATTTGTGTGCTACAAATACTATGTTAGCAGAACTCAGACAGTAATCGTATATGATCTGCTATCTCAGTTCTGATGAAACGTAGCAAAAAATGAGCAATTTCAATACCAATATATTATAAAAAATTTTGCAAAAATTAAGCAGAAATTCTTGATATAAAAACAATATTTTGTTTGAATATTGCATGCTGACATAATATATCATCAGAAACGAAACCAAAACTGAGCATAACGTGATGTACAGAGTTGGCAAATAACGCATTATTTATAATATCGTTACCATTACAAATTACTTTTTTCGTAACGAATGGATAACGACATTACATTTTCTTCTGAATAACGTTTATGGTAACTCAATTACATTTTTAAGGTAATAAATTTCACTAGTTATTTTTATCGATACTTTATTTCTAACGTAAAGTTTAGTTGTAATTAGAGCTCTAAAAAACAGAAATGAAACATTAACGGTCATTAATTGGCTGTCTAAATCACGATGCCTTTTTTTCATTGTTTTCATGTATAGATTAATTCTCTACGTATAACATGTGGTGATGAGATCACGTGAGATTCTATACCAATAAATGTCCTTGTGGAAAAAAGATTATATAGTATAATCTATTTAATTTCTTAAAATAAAATCTTTCTGTGTTATATCTCACAAATTAAATATATGTATATAATGCAGATTACAAACAATACTGTTTTTTATTTACAATACTATTAATATAATTTTATCCTTAACGTATTCGTGATGAATCATTCATATCTTGTTTCTTTTCTTCGAAATACTACATCTAGCTAAATAATTCTTTCTATATCCCTTCCTTCTTTTTAAATATATAACTTCATAAATGTTTTTTAAAGATGTTAAAATATATATAAGAATCTATTCATAATTTTTATATATTTGCAAAAATTATGGAAATTAACCTAGACACAAATATGCATCCCATCATGCACAGTAAAATTGTATATGTATTAAAAGTTAAACGTATAAAATATCTTATTAAATATATCTTATTAAAAGTAATACGAAAAATAAATTTAATCCTCAGTATTCACATCTCAAAAAAGTCCCTATCCACATCCAGGTATTTACCCATCCAGGTATAACCCAGCATTTTCTTTTGCTTGTCTCAGATTGTAGTGCATCGATTTTAACTTTGTTTAATCTATCGTTTAAAGATTGAAAAAAAAAAGAATTTTTGAGTTAGAAAGTCTAAAATGTTGTAGCACAAAAAATATTTTGCAATAAGTGAAAAGAGATCAGAAAAAAACATTTAACATTAAATTATGAAAATCGGAGGGGAGGGGGGGGGTTTACGCTAACCTCTTGTGGGTACTGAGAGTTAAGTATAAAAATTAAACATGCAGTATATAAATATGACAGCATCTATTTCATTCATGAAAAAACGCACAATATTTGCTATAGGCATATATTTTTTGAGCTCTATTTTTCTACTAAAAAATAGAATTTTGACATCTTTTTTTATATTTACTGCAAAAATCTGCATATAATATTCTATTATCAAGAAAAAAAAGTAACGAAGAAGTAATGACTCGTTATATTTTTTAGTAACGATAACGATAACGAGTTATTTTTACAAATCAATAACGAGTAACGGCAATGAATTATTTTTATGAAGTAACGTTGCTAACTTTGATGATATATTATAGTAGCAAATGTCGTGATATATTATATATACTAACAAAAATCAAATTTATCTGCTTGTATGGCATGGCAGCAAAAACATAGCAAAAATCAAGCATGCTGTCTTAGTGGGATGTGCATTAATTATAAGGGATTTTTTTGGTAAAAATATGGCTTTATTGTGAAAAAATGATTACAAATTGATTCAAAATATTGTCACTAGTCACTTTTTCTCATCTTTTTGGTAATAGGTGAATTTCATGTCCAAAGAACGATACATTTTTTAAGGCTACTCACGAATCGACTCATTTTTTCGTATCTTCATAAGAATAGAAGCGCTGCTCAGATAGTCTATCGATCGAAATAGGTGATAATCGGAAGGGACAATATTTGGAGAATACGGCGGGCGTGATAGGACATCCCAGTTAAGTGCTTCTAATGTTTCTTTGACTAGTTTCATAACATGTGATCGAGTCGTGTTGGAAAATCATTTTGTTATGTCTTTTCGCGTAATCTGGCCGTTTTTGCTTCAATGCTCGGCTCAATTGTTGGTGATAGCGTTCCTCAGTAATGATTTCGTCGGGGCAGCTCATAATACACCAGCTGATCTCACCAAATATAGAGCATGAACTTGGCGTCATGAATATTCAGCTTTGCCATCGATGTTGATAATTCCTGGCCTGCACCATAATTTTTTGCACATCGTAGCATATCCATTTTTCATCACCCGTCATGATATGAAACAAGCAAAAACTTTTTCTTCTTGTCTTTAAAGCAATCATTCACAGGTCATGTTGCGCCTTTCGGCGTCTCTCGGCTTCAATTCGTACGCCAATTTCCTTGCTTTTGAATCATTTCAATGGCCTTCAAATGTCTGAAAATCGTTGATCGATCCACATTTAATGATTCTGCGTTCTTTCAAAGTTCTTGTTACGTTGATTTTTAATCGAGAAAGCTTCCATTTCCTCATTTTCAAATTTTTTCGGCTGGCCTGGACGTTCCTCGTCTTCCGTGTCAAAATCACCTGTTTTATAGCGTTCAAAAACCAGTGCTCACATATTGAAATCGATGGAGTAATTATTATAAGTTTCCGACAGCATTCGTTGACTTTCAGTAGTACTTTTTTTCAAATGGAAGCAAAAAAGCAAAGCTTTTCGCAAATTGCGTTTTGGCACAAAATTAGACATATTCAATACTCAAAAAAACAATGTTGTTTATTTACATTTCGGCAAAATGACATATACTGAAAATTAAAGTCACATTATGGCTTTGAACATGAAGGTAATAATAATATGGCCCGATGCGATGTGCGCACGTAGGATATTTAATTATAACTCAGTAAGTTTATAAGTTCGTTAACGGTTGAAAAATGGCTGTAAATATATACGATAACTAACTATAGATAGGATAAAACTGCTGGCGCTGTGAGGAGCCGCAATTGGCGAAATTAACTGGACAAGGAGATAGTCGCCATGTTACTCCTCTTTTTGATGATTAAGGTTTGTTATGAATCTGAATGTTCTCTTGGATGGTTTTCTGAGAGTTGATGAAGCATTTGGAGTCGTGATTGAAAGTTCAGGTTCTGAAGGGAGATTTTCTAGATAGGCTGGCTTGAGTCGCTTTGTAGAAATCGTTGTTAATTCTCCTTTAACATCTCTCTTAATATCTTGAATACAGAATCTGAAATTCATTCTATTACCTCAAATGATCCTTCATATGGCTGATCAAGTGGTCTTTTAATTCCGCTAATTCAGATAAATACATGTGAACATGAGTATAAATCTTTGAAAATAAAGGCTTGGGTTTGGTGTGGTGTGATGATGTGGGGCGAACTTTGCGCATATATTGGTAGATGTTCTATGAAGATTTGTGGATCAAGTGATGGATTTTCATTCACAAAGAACTTTGCTGGTAGACGAAGTGGAGTTCCTAACACTAGATCACTGCACTTGATGTCTTCTTTGAGGCTGGCACGCAGACCTAAAAGTACAGTAGGGAGGATGTTAACAATCTGCATGCGCGCGGATAGCTGACTTTAAAGAACAGTGAAAACGCTTAATACATCTGTTGGAAGCTGGATGGTACGGGATTCGTTCTTGATCTTTTAGCTTCTAATAATTTGGTTAAAGCTTGAAATAATGCGGATTCAAACTGCGATCCACGATCGATGATAATAAGAACTGGAGCTCCAAAGTGGGCAATCCAAGATGAATAGAATATCGTGATTATAGTGTAGGGCGATCTGCTATTAGGGTTGCTTCGGACCAACGAGTGAATCTATCAATAGCTATAAGACAGTATCTATATATAGACAGTATCCAGTATTTATCCTTGCGACTAGTAGGAAACAATATCAAGGTGCACATGATAAAATCTCGTGTTTGGAACTTTAATGTATTCAAGAATGTTGTGATTGTGACGTTGGATCTTCGCTCGTTGGCAAGGAAAACATGTCTTGACCCAGTGTGTAATGTCTTTGTTGATGCTAGGCCAAACGAATCTGCGCGTAATGAGTTGCTTGGTGGCGCGAACTCCAGGATGAGATAGACAACGAGTGACATCGAAAATTTTTTGTTTTAAAAAACTAGGAATATAAGAATGGACATCATCGCCAGAGATATCACAGTAAATTGTACGTTCGGTATTGTCTAAGCATAATTTGCATAATTCAAGACTGATTTTAGATTCTAATAGGGATTGTAGCTCTTGATTTTGGGATTGAGCATCTGCTATATCTTCTGTAGAGATTATTACAGGCATATAATGGTTTGAATTCGTGAAAAAATGCAGCAGCATTGTCTACTCCGTGAAGATGTACGATTTGAGTGGAGAATTGACCGATATAATCGAGATGACGTATTTGGCGCGGGGATGCCTTGTCAGGCTTCTGATCGAAAGCATATGTTAAAGGTTTGTGATCAATTGCTGTTATGCATTCACATCCTTCGAGCACATGGCGGAAGAACTTAACGCTGCTATAGATCGCATATAGTTCGCGATCATAAATACTAAATTTTCTTTGTATTTCTGATAATTTTTTTGAGTAAAAACCCAGCGATACGCGATTATCTTTTTGTATCTGTAGAGTTGCTTCTATTGTTGAGTCTAATGCGTCAGTACACGAGATTATAAGTGCCTTTTCGTCAGGAAAGCTACGTCTGTCAGCTTACATTTACATTCTTCGAAGGCGAAATTTACTTTAGGGATCTATGAGATCGTCCCTTTCTTTTTGGATCCCGTAATTAATGGAGAGATGCCTGGATGTCGGTAGCGTTTTTTATGAACCTACAGTAAAAGTTTATTAATCCGAAGAATCTATATAACTCCATGACTACCTACGGTTTGGGATAGTTTTTTATGAACCTACAGTAAAAGTTTATTAATCCGAAGAATCTATGTAACTCCATGACTACCTACGATTTGGGATAGTAAATGATTATAATAACTCTGTCTTTGAGTGTTGTTAATCCATGCTAATCAAAGATATTGAACTTCGAATACGCCAAACATACATTTTTTGAGATTGATCGATAAATCGTGTTCTTATAGTCTCTTCGCATAAATGCTCCTTGTTGTTGAGATGTCGATGATGCGATAAGAATATCATCCATATAATAGAAGACGTACTCTAGTCTTTGGAGGATAGTATCCATTAGCCAATGGTGTAAGAAGAAAGATAAACCATTGCGCATAATGGAGATCCTGATCAATCAGGACTTGAGCTTTTTTTGCAGTGCGCACTGTTTAAAAGTTTCAGAAATAAGATTATCTAAGGCAGTTTGGAAAAGAATATCTTTTATTTAATATAAATGTTGCAAAAGAAACTCTTGGAACATAAAAATTATAAAATATTTTAAGACATATATATTTTTAATAAAATAAACATCATTTTAAAATCATTTAAAATCATTATCTTTATCATTTTAGCTTTCTCTAAAATTTTAAAAACATTGTATTTTTTTTTATCTTTATCTTTTCAAAAAATATATTAGGTGTACAACTTCGCTTCCGCCGTTTTTTTTCCGAAATTCGAGGCTTTATTATAAAAAACTGGTTATACATTTATGATTCAAAGTAGTGTCCATCGCTGGCCACTACTTTCTCCCATCTTCCGGGTAGCGTACGAATCCCGCGTCGAAAAAACTGGTCATCTTTTGAGGCTATCCACGAATCGATCCAATTTTTTACTTCTTCATAAGACCGGAA
>Ga0157364_1005937_pt1 | contig 12487 bp, 3 predicted proteins | sample AttsexASBM2_FD_111476 | JGI IMG/M metagenome (GOLD analysis project Ga0157364, IMG submission 111476) | Fungus gardens microbial communities from leaf cutter ant in Ribeirão Preto, State of São Paulo, Brazil - Atta sexdens ASBM2 | ecosystem: Host-associated > Fungi > Mycelium > Unclassified ...
ATTGCAATTTGTGAAATAAAGTTTTTACTACAGTCAATTTAATAATCAATGAGTACTTTTGAAAGATTTGGTGCGACTAAAACTTTGTTAGAATTCTTTTGCTAATTACAATATATGCTTAAGCGGGTTACGTAAAAGAAGAAATGCTTGGTTTGCAAAATTTATGAGTGTACTAGAATAGATACTGGAAACGACGCAAAGTAATTAAAGGCGAGCGGTAAAATTATCGAGATGTGCAACGCGGTTTGCGGTGTGCAAAGCAGAAACGAGATTTGAAGCAGGACCTCTACTCTTGTGCTACCAGGCGCTTAATCGAATAATCATCAGCTGGCATTCGTGCACCGACCTAGAAAGACATAACAAATGATAAGATAGAGTCGCGACATAGGAAAGACGCAACTGCAGATTGGATTGTACGAATAAATAAATCTTTTGTACCATATTATGTTGAGATTTTTTGTCGTATATATTTAAGGTTGTTTTGGCTGTACAACATTCGATAAAAATATCAGCGAAAAAGTTAATCAAAAAATCAGCTAAAAAGAACTAGGGTAAGACGAGGCTATTTCGACTTAATTTCAACTTTAAAATAATATGAAAATTTACAAACAATATCTCTTTGTAGTGCTTATAGTTATACATTGTATAATGTATAAGCTCCTTGGGAACACGAGAGAGCACAATCTTTAAATATTCAATTCAAAAACATAAACATAAACCCTCGCGAAAAATTAATGAAAAAGCTCCACTCTATCCTTATAATGTCAAATATTATTAGTAAAAAAATTTTGTCATAAATATCTAAAACCAAACTGCAAAAAATAATTGCAAAAAAAGATAAAACAAATTATTTAGCTTTTTTTAGTGACTTACGTAGCGCAATTACCACCAAATTACCAATTGTTTTCTTACAATTTTAGATAAATAACTTTTAAACTATTGAGTAAGTGAATCCAAATTAACTTATACACGAATATTTATTAGTGCCTTATTAGTGAGTATATATATATATATAAAATTTAATTTTATTCATAATTAATATTTCATATTAATTTAATTCGTAATGTTATTTTTCTATAAAACATGATTTTATGTAACGATTAAATAAAAAAATTAAATAACCTTTTATAAGAGAATTGTAGTCAAATTTTACACAGACATATGTAATAAAACAATTTATGAAATTTTATGTTTTTAATAATGTTCTGACACATGCATTCTTCAAACCTTTTCTCCAATTACTAATTGCATTATTATAATCAATAGCCGTTAATCAATTTCTTAAAATTGATTAGACACTAAATTTATAGACACTAATTAATAATCTATTTTTTAATGATTCGTGAAATCAAAATTCGATAATGATGAATTTAACAGGAATATTTATGAATATTTTGATTTATAATTAAAATATAGTAATTAATTGAGCGTTAAATTATAAATCGAGCGTATATACAGAAAAATGATATGTGATCAATTATACCGATAACTCATGATAAATATAATATATAAATAGAATAGATAATGTATAAATAGAATCTTTATTGAAAGCAACAAAACGGTTGTATTTTCTTCCATTTTATATTGGTTTTTTCCTATAACCATATGTACATTAGGTATATGAAATTCTGCGTATATCATAGCTGTAATAATAATGCGGTACGACAAAGCCGATAATGTTTATAACAATCATCGCTGGAAACCGATTTTCATAGAGTAAATTTATATTTTTATGCGGCTTCGACCGCACAAACGGCCGCGTATTTTTGCAAGTGCAACGGATGATGAATGCGGGGGAGGGGAAGGGGGGAAGTTGTTTTGCAGGAAAAGCCATCAGCAAATGTGGAGCAGGCGGATAAAGTTGTATTTCACTTTTATGAGCGTTTTAACAAGTAAAGAATTACGTACGCGTATAACATTTTACTGTCAGCTGAAGAAGCTTATACTGGTGGAGAAATATTGAATATCCGTGAGATTCACACGTGTAACTAGAATGACTTGAAAATATATCTAGCTCTCTTAATCCATTATCTGTTGGTTTTTCGTTAGATAACGTGTTTCAGAAAATGGAGACAGTACGCGATGAATAATTTGAATATAGAAATAATTCTTGCGCAAGATTATTAGAAGCTGATTGTGATTTTTTTTTTTTTGGAAAACTTTATTACTTCTTTCACAAATTGTTGTTTTTGCGAAAGATGAATAATAAATTGTACATGAAAAGAACGATTTTCCTAAAATCTCTAAAAATTTAGATAGATACAGATTACTGAAAATAATTTTGCTGGATTACCAAAATAATTACGTAGCAAATTCAAACATGATGAGTAAGGCTTTTATTTATTATGCTATTTTCTTTTGGAAAATGAAAAAATAAAAGAAAGAATATATATCTATGTATAAAATATTTGAAAATCTTTTCTGTTTTTTTTGTAGAAAAAAGATCGGCATGTCTGAATAACTTAAAAAATATAATATTTTATAGAAATATTTTTCTAACATTCTAACAAACAGTTTGAGCGTTACATTATTATTTTGATAGTTTACAAAATGATTTTCAAATCTAGCTAAATATATAAAACTGTTTATTTCATGTAGAAAATTTTTTTTTTCAATATTGTTTAATATCACAGTAAAATATAAACTTGCAGAATTTTATACGTAAAATTTTATACGTAAAATATGGGTATATTTTATTTGGTGTGAATATTTACTCGAATTGTGTTTGATTAAACACTGATTGGATATATAGTGTGTTCCTGGTATCACGATACTTGATAGAATACTGAGGACAATCCATCGATTGTCATTGTTTGATCGACCGGAGGAGTCTAGGGGGAATTACTGGTCGATGTGCATGCATGCTCAATTGAGAGCGACATAATATTATTCCTCCCTATGAATTTTGATGCCTAAATTTATCCATATGGTTGCTCGATAATATAATTGGATATACATATTTAGAGTTTGATGAAACAATGAATTTATTATGCTACTTTCTTTTGGAAATACAAAAAATGAAACAGTAAAAGAAAGAATGTATAGGATGCATCACCAAAATCTGGACAAGTCGAACAATTTCTTTAAACAAAATGTTTTTAATGAAAAATTAAATATTACAAAAAATCCTTTTACATGGCACTTGGGGGATCCCAGTAGAGCACAATTATTCGATATATTCCCCATTAGCTTGAATGACGGCCTCTATTCTCAGTCTGAAGCGTTCGCACGCACGCTGTAATGTAGCGCTGTCCATGCCGACGAATGTTGCCTCAATAGCGGTCCTTAATGACGTCACATTGGGATACCGAGACTTGTTTGTGATCCTTTCAACTACGCTCCATGTAGTAGTCCAAGGGATTTAAATCTGAGCTGTTGAGAGATCAGAATGGGAGCCGAGGTGAGCAACTTGGCTTGTCCTGGCAGCCTCAAAGAGCATCTGTCGTATCTTTAATGTGTACGATTTGTATCGAAGATCTTTCTCGGTAATTCGACGCATCGTTGGCTTACACCAACAATCGATGCTAATTTTCCTAACGATTGCTTTGAGTTATTCGAAATCAGCGCTTGAGTCCTTTCAACGACTGCGGGAGTTCTCGCGGTGCGTTCCTTCGAGTGACGCTTTCTCGCTGGCATATTGGAACTTCGTTGGCCTATTCTAAAGCCGTATATTTTGTCATAACGTTACAAACGGTTGATCTCGGATATTTAAAGAACCGAATTATTTCCGTTGCTGAGCGCGAAGACTTTCGATGATCGCGGCTCTTTGATTATACTCCGCATTTGGTTTCAATATCGCCGCCGTTTTGAGAATGTGACTGTTTACTAAAAGCATCAGGCTTTCTCGGACGCCAACAATCTCTGGCGGAGGCACAATATAGTGGAAAATTGAAATTGAAATTTGTCTGGATTTTGGTGACGTACCTTGTATATCTATGTATAAAAAATATGTGAAAATCCTTTCCTACAAAAATCTTTTCTGTTTTTTTTTTGTGGAGAAAAAAGATCGGTATGTCTAAAAAGTCTAAGTTTTATAGAAAAATGTTTCAGACAAAAGTTGTAGGGTAAAAAGATCTACTTACTGATATTATCAGTTTGATCTTGGATGGATCACCAAGGTCGGTTCAACGTCACATCGATTTTTTAAAATGGGAACCCCCATTTTTTATTGCATATTCTCTAGCTTATCTTGAGAACTCTTCAAAACATTAACAAAATATTATTTTAAGTACTTTTCGAATTATAAGACTTGAACGTTACAGCAATACTCAGCGTCAGCATTATCCAAGATGTCGAATCAACGGCTAAAATCTCTTGAATGTTGTTCAAGATTATGATCAGGATAACATTTATCAAGATCATTAGAAATTGTTTCTCTTATTTTAATTTTTACATAAAAATAAATTTTTAATTTAGGGATATCGACTTTTTTTTCTCACCTGATATGTTATTATATGAATCTAAAAATATATTTTGTTTTATCATATTTGCTTATTTATTTATGATTTTGTGATATTAATGAAATTTTAATCAAATTTGAATTCAATATAATAAATATTATATATTATATCGAAAGAAAAGTATTTTTGATTATAATTATTACATGATAAAATAATTATTTTAGAAGCTTCATTTCATAATTATTACTATAATGTTAGTAATAATAATAATATTTAATGATGTTTACTGTACATATAGTTCTCTATATTAAAAATAATATATAATTGGCACCGAAAATATAAATTATGATCATTTTCAATGCCAATTACATAAATACATTCTTTTGTACATAGAATTGTATAAAAATTATTACTATTAAAAGAACTGACCATCTCAGAAAGAAACATTAGTAATATAAACACACAACGAATAAAATGTACATCGAATATATCTAGTATCTCGTCGAATGTAGTATATGTACTGAAGATGGCTAAAAGATTAGTTGAAACATGTTTATGAGCGATTAATTATTAAAAATTTTTTTGTAATTATTGGTTTTAATTAAAAATCAGATACATAATATTAACATTGATATTTAACGCGTTTTTTCTACAACGCTAATTCTTAAAATCATATATATTAAGTTTTTTACTAGATTAATTTATTATTATTAACTTTACAGCAATAATAACTGTAAAAATGGAATATCTGAGCATAATTATTTACCATACAATTATAATCATAAATACCGAACACTTTCTCTCAGTGTATTCTCGAACAAAGATTATCAGACTCTAATATAGCTAGCCAAACGCGTGATCGAGCAACGCGCCATCAATGACACCGTAGCCTCCGGCTTAATCGGATGATTATTCTGAGATCATTCTTACAACTGGCGCTGGACTAGCGGTGATATACATGTAGAAACATGGTTGTAACTGGCTCAAGCCGGACCGATTTGCCCTGCTTCTCTGACTTCTCTCTTTGTCCCTTCGCGAACCGCTTTCATCATCCAGTTTTTGTACCGTTAATTTCTAGGACGTTCACGGGGCCGCTTTCACCAGTCTTAATCTCTTTAACGTGAATAATTCGCTATTCCGCGAATACGCGACCGCAGCTCGCGGTGGATATCTCGCGCTTCGTCGAAAGTTTCCTCTTCGTTTCTTAATTCAACTGGCACACAATAATCCGTTATATGGATCTCTCAAACAATCCGAGGCAAATATGAAATATGAATTTCTTTGTTAGTTTATCATCTTCGTAATTCATATTATAACGTAATTATTTACACACATAACGAGCGCAAGTCTCGTTTATTACGTTATATAAATTATAATTATGTGGTCGTATATGCCTATTGATATTTAGAATACGACTTTTCGTCCATTACATCATCATCCCATTTGGCCGTTTTGTTTACGGACTATATAATTGTGCCTATATAATCACGCGCTATCATAAAATTCTATTTATCTTATTAATATATGACGCAGTCCGACTCGAGTTCTGTGGAGGACGAAGTTTAAAGGCGACTTTGAAGTTTGATGGTAGTTTGAAGTTTGTCAGCGATTCCTTATTTGCTTCATGTATAAATTATCCTCGATGTCAATATATGCTCTCTCTCTCTCTCTCTATATATATATATATATATATATATATATATATATATATATATATATATATACACACACACACACACACACACACACACACACGTATATAATCTTACTATGATACAGTTCTGCTCTTATTCGAATATATAATTTTACAGCTTGAACGTTATCGTGATATACGCTTACATGCAGACGTAATCACCAAATTTCAAATCTGATTTAATACACGCGTTATAAAATTGAAATCTTTAAGTCCTTGAAAATAGAGAGAATTTTATTACACTTCGTTAAATCATTGAAAATATAATTCGTTTCAGTTAGTCATATTTTTATTTATTCATATTATTTCATATTTCTTTTATTGAGTTTCTAATATTTATAATTATTCAAATGTGATTTATACGTAATCATCTTATATTTTATAATAACTTTTTTTCAATGACGTTTTCGTTAAAACGTGATGCTGCTGATCATTCATGATGCGGTTTTAATTTATAATTATTCTCGAATAGTTCACGTTAATCGAAACAATAGAACTGTGTTTCGTATACACTCTGTACTGAAAATATCTTTATGTTACGTATACTGTAGAATTTCAGTACTGACAATGTATATGTCGGGACATGGCCTAGAATGGATCATTGCGCAGCAATAGGTGATTATACGTTAGCCAATATGCACCATAATGATACGATAATTATTTAGATAATAATAATCGTTGTCACTAAATATGTTATTTCTTAGGCAAGTGCAATTATTCTCTTTTACGTCAAAGCGAAATTGCGTAGAACACGAATGCGAGCTGCACTAAGGATTTTTATTGTTACTTTTGATTATTCAGACATCGAAAATGTTATCTTCTTTCTTTTACGACGTTGCAGTGCATAAATGCATTTCACTTCGAAACACAAAAGAAATAATTCGGGTTTTATTATATTTTCTCATACCTTTGTTTAAATCTGATATTTAGCTCCGCAATGTCAAAGACAGACTTGTCTGCCGACAATTTTGAACAATTATCGTTTAAGTGCGTTTTTTTATTTTATTATTTTTAAAGAAATACGTGAATAGATTCAGATAAATATGTACACAGCGAAATACTTTACTGATACATAAAATAGTGTAAAAAGAGATCTGAGCGTGTGCTAAAAATTACAAGAGAAATTTTACAGTACCAGGAAATTGCATTTCATAAAGTAAAATTTTCTCTCACGAATTCGAAAGCAGAAACCGTTAAATGTGGAACGGCCGAATATTCGATACCGATGGCCGTGCGCGATAAATCATTCGTTCGAGAGCTCAGTCTACATATCTTAATATTATCAATGAAATAAATCAAGCACGAAGAAAGTCGTTTTCACCGGAGATGCAACTTTTTATACAATTTAACACGAAACGAGGAAAAAAGAATATATGTTTAATTTAATGTGCTGTCCGGAGTTAAGTAGTATGGTTTATGTTCGCTTTTATAACGTCTCACATTTATAAGTCTCTCCCTTTAGGTGAAAGAGAACGTGTTCTCGCGACCGAATCCTGTCAAGTTATGTTCAACGCAGCAATTCCAACCGACGTAGAACAGACAAATATGTGCAACCGCAAACATGATGAGAGAAACTTTTATGGCAAAAACAATTGCACATTTTATTTCCTGTGGCCTATAGAAAAATAAGAGTTTCCTCCTCTTTTTTTCAGACTGTACGCGTAAAAATATTTTCTTTTAATTCTACAACGTTTTCGCGAGATATTGTCATATGCATGGTGTCGTCATGAATGTCACGTACCGCGCGAGGCGAATTGAACTCGACGAATTACGAATTCATGCAACGTATGTAAGCGAAGGACAGCGATTTAGTGGCCGCATATTAAACCGAAGGAAATGATATTGTCAGCATTGTACATTGTAAATTTTTAATATTCCGCACAGAGTATCTCCGGTACTAAGCTTCCAATAAAGTTTCGCTTCAGCTGAAATCCAGTGAGACTATCCGGAAGACATGGTCTCGCTATCTACATATACTTTCGGAACTATCTGAATAATTTGGATGCATTCGGTAATTTTGGCATTCATTTATGTCTTGCTATCACTTAGTTCATTTAATTTCATTTTCCAGTATCCTTGATTTAAGAGTGTAATGATTTTACAAATTATTATCATCATATCATCTTTAGTCTAGAATCTGCTTAAGCGATTTAAATATTAAGCATCGAAAGTCAACTATCGTATCGAAATTCGCATCGATGTCGTGTCTAGGATCCTCTGTTAATTGCTCAAGTTGAATCTCCATTAACATGATATCTCCTATAGAGGCATGCATGTTCGGGATGTTCGGATAATGAACTGCTGACGGAGCGACATTACCAGCCAACTATACGACACGTGTTATCGGGTATTTCGGCTATCATTTATATTTTGGTCAATAGATCAAAGAGCACATTCATTTACGCACGTGTCCCCTCAAAACCGCGACACCGCTTTGATTTTCCGTGTATTTCCGTAATGTTTGCGAATATTTTGGTGGTATTTACTTTTTTATTTTTTTTTAGTATATTAAATTTTAAATGCCAGATCCTACGAGAACAACACATTGCGGTATGCCTCAATTATATCATCCAATTCAATTGCTTATAACTTTAATAAAAATGAACATATTATAAAAAATTTCAATTAAAACGCCAGATAAAAAATAAATGTAAGAAAATGTACATATGTTTATTAATAAAAAAGTTGCAAACAATGGAAAAGCATTAGAAAAACAAAACTGAATATTGAAAAGATGTTTAAGAAGTTTTTGATTAAAAAGACTAATATTTTTTTCGTAAGACTGCTTGGAAAAGAAATAACTTATACACATAAAATAAAGTGAAATAAATAAAAACACATGCACTGTGTAATATTGTATTAATATAATATGAATCTATTAAAATTATTATCATTATTCCCTGAAGAGAAAAAGGATTTGATGATGCTTGCGTGTTTAAATAATATATCTATTAATTCGAGGGCACGTCCCTCGCTGTGTTACGTTATTCAAATAAAACATATCAGACACGAGAGCTTATATGACTTTTATTATATGGATATTTGATTTATATGATAACGATTGGAAAATGGAGCACCATTGACGCTCATTTGTATAATTTAGCAACTGGATATTAGCATTACATGTCGCGTAAAGAACGACCGTTAGTTACGCTCATTCTGCCGGAAGATATCGCAACCATTAACGGAGGAACGAATTAAAGTTTCAATGCCCACGAGAGTCTCGCGTTTTAGTGGAATCGTAGAGAAGGTTACGGAGAATCCTCCATGTTGCCGGTAATTAGCCAAGATTCTGAACGGAAGCGCCAGGCAATTTCAACCAATTGGAACGACAAACGCCGCCGCCGTCACCGCTGCAGAGTCGTGGCCAGTATAGTGTTTCGCGCGTTATGGAACTGTGCACGCTGCGCCATGCACAGTTAATATTGGCAATTTGATATTGTAACGAGGCACCATTCGCTCGTTTTCAGCCGCGCGAATTTGTTCCGTTGATTTCTTCCGCCACGCAAAACAGTTTTTTCGAAAAAATGAAAAAAAAAAAACTCGCACAAGTAATGGAAACATCGAATAGGAAAAAAAATTGAACTGTAACAATTCTTTCGTAAATCATCAAAAGTTAATCTGAAAAAAAGCTATATTCTATTAACTTTTAAGTATTAAAACTTATAAATTATTTTTAATGCTCGTTTTCAGCCGCGCGAATTTGTTCCGTTGATTTCTTCCGCCACGCAAAACAGTTTTTTTCGCATCGAAAAAATGAAAAAAAAAACTCGCACAAGTAATGGAAACATCGAATAGGAAAAAAAATTAAATTGTAACAATTCTTTCGTAAATCATCAAAAGTTAATCTGAAAAAAGCTATATTCTATTAACTTTTAAGTATTAAAATTTATAAATTATTTTTAATGAATCGAGAATAAAAAACCGTACATTAATTACAATACATGGAAAATTAAATTTCGCTGTCATAAACTCAATAATGGATAGTTTTGGAATTATTAAAAGTGTTCTGTGAGCACAACTTTTATACCTTTGATGCACTCAGCTAAAAAATTACCTATTATTGAATCTTGTGTCTCTTGTTCATCACATTATATAAGCCACATTATATGTGAAAATTAATTCATTTTATCGGCGAACCAATTTTTTATAACATAATTAGTTGCAGAGTTTTTTTTGAACTTTTACTATACTTTCTTTTTTCGATTTTATATTATGAATTCCATGTTATTTAGGTGTATTTAGGATTTTGCTAAGATTTTGCTACAGATTCTTCTGAAATACACTTCATGCTCTTATAATCCTTTTTTCTCAACTAATATTGATTAATGGTTAATTCTGCAAGGAATTACCATTAATTGAAGATCGTCTATCCATTATCGTTCGATAGACAAGCATTCTTGAACGCTTATTGTCATTCTAATCGATGCATTTGTCCGTAAATGGCTCGGCGAGGGTGTCAACATTCTCCGCGAGAAGTCGATAGCATGCGTCCTGACTTCAGCGACGGATTGTGGCTCGCCATCGATAAAGCGATTCCGGAAGGAAGCGAAAGGCCTGACGGAAGCTTCTTCCTGAGGCCGTAAAGTCTCAATGCTATTTCGTGACTAGGCGAGGTCGACTGCTCAACTATATATATATACACGAGCATGTAACTAAATCCGTGACTCTTGTAAAGCCATTGAATATTCTGCGCGACCCAGATCGATTGAAGTCACAAGTAACGCATGTTAGCCCATAGATCAAACGCATTCTTTTTTGGTTCTCGAGATCGGAGACGTGCACCTCATTCGGATGGCTCGGAAAGCCTACACGATGAACGATCCGGATACGGCAGATATTTTACTGCGGCACAAAGGCTAGTTTACGTTTCTCGTATCCCGGATCGTAGTCAGGCCGAAAAGTTTCGGATTGCGAGTAAGCCGACACGAGTCGTTGATTTACGCTCGCTCGCTCAGCGACTTTTGTCATTTATTACTTTCACTAGTATGCAACATATACGTGATATATTCATATTCGAATAATATTCTTTATAAAGTCACTCTACATCTAAGGATAGTGATTTAAGTTAGAATTAAAAATCATATCTTAAAACTAATCGTAATTTAAAATTTGACTGACACAACAACAATAAATAATTTTTTTTTACATTAATTTAAAAGCAAGTCTTGTAAAGAGAAGTAATTTTTCATTTCCTTTTTTAAAATGTCTAGAAGGTAATCAATCTCGTAAAGAACATTTCATGATTGATGTAAGTTACGAAGTGTTGGAAAAAAAATTTTTTACATCTTTTATTTTTACGAAAAAGAATGAAAATTATAATATTGTAGGAATGAATGTGTATTATACCGTATCTAATTATTGTAAAATATCACGAATCATCGCGCTGTTATCATCGTGGCAGATATAAATAATTTAATAAGGCAATATATCTAGTTAGCTCTAAACGCAAACTTTATATCAACTTTATAAGGGACAAGTGTATGCAGAATTTTGTTCCTTTTTATGGAGAACGCAGGACGATGTATCGTAGAGAATCGCGAGTTTATTCGAGCAGACTTAGATATTAAGCTGCATCTGAGGCCGGTATTTCTTGGCAGAACGTGTTTTTTAGCCGGAACGAAATGTGATAGTGCAAAATATTGATGCGGCCTGTTGAATGAGATCAGTTGATATTCGAAGGACATACCGAAAACTGGAGCAAGGATGGATGACCCAGTGACCTGCGGCTTTTTGTCTGATCCGTTCCTTCATAAGCGCCTTCTTGCTGCCAAAGAGCTTCATGGCCAACTTGTTGTCCGTTGGCTGGAACAGGGCCTGAAGTTGATTCTTCAGGAAGCTCTGCTTGACCTCCTGGCCCGGGAGACCCGGGCCCGGTTCCTCCTTCGGCGTCCCATAGAGGGACACGTCGTCCACCCCGAAGTGGACCTTCCCGCTGCCCTTGTAATTCATCTCGTTGCCTGTAACATGGTCATGTCAGCTCAGTCCGACGATGACAAACGTTCATTATTTTGTGACTTTTATCGCCACCGATAACGCCTATAAAATCTCACGCCTGTCCGATAAATCCGAGCCGAGTCACAATGATAGCGGTTATATAAAGCACAAATCGCGAACTGTTCACAAGCATAATCGAACTTGTAAACTCACGCCACGATAGCGCCGACATGTATGACTTAATGTCGTTAACCTGAAATATCTTTATGGCTCATGAACTAACTCGCGAAATTTGGTGTGTGCAAATTTTATGGAATTTTGTAAAATTTGTATGATCAGGCTAAGTTTATTTTAAATTTATTTTGAAAACGTTTTAATTGTTTGATAAGTTCAAATTTATCAGACAATTGTCAAAACTAATGAGTGCGACACACACACACACACACACACACACACA
>Ga0157364_1005938_pt1 | contig 12486 bp, 12 predicted proteins | sample AttsexASBM2_FD_111476 | JGI IMG/M metagenome (GOLD analysis project Ga0157364, IMG submission 111476) | Fungus gardens microbial communities from leaf cutter ant in Ribeirão Preto, State of São Paulo, Brazil - Atta sexdens ASBM2 | ecosystem: Host-associated > Fungi > Mycelium > Unclassified ...
CGCTCTCAACATACCAACAACTCGTGCATTGTCAATTATCTCTCTTCCTACACTCTCTGTCATGCGTGAAAGAATGGAGACTGCATGTGTTGTCACCCGTATTGCTCCCTCGTTCATCCGTATCGGGAATTTCGAGGCTTTCAACGGTCCCACCAACATGTTTTTTTTCGGTGGTGGCCAGCAGAAACCTGATTACGAAGCTTTGCGTATCCTTGGGGAGTATGTTACCAAAGAAGTGCTCAAGCTTGAGCTGAAAGAAGGAGACGCATGGGGAGAGAAGCTCGTTCTGGATGTAGCGAAGAGGAATGCGAAGATGGTTGCTGGTTGGCAGGCCTATGGTTTTATGCATGGGGTTATCAATACCGACAAGTGAGTACGTACAAACATCCATTATGTAACTAACAATCATAAGTGTGTCCATTCTCGGCCTGACTATTGACTACGGTACATCCCTCTCGAACTTTGGTCCCAATCATTATTAGGCTCATGCATTATTCAGGCCCATACGCCTTCATGGATGTATTTGACTCCTTCCATATTTGCAACCATACAGATGAGGGTGGCCGATACGCCTACAAATATCAGCCGGACATGATGTGAGTTCAGTTCATGCCTTTCCACTCTCGCTAATGGACACAGTGTATATGCGATTCGAGCTTTACTCAACGCTCTTGCACCTGTCGTCGGTGCAGAGCAAACTACTTTTAATGGTCGGGCCGTAACCGAGGATTGGACAAAAGATGTGGTGTCGGAACAAGTAGAAGCTTGGACAGAGAAGGGCAAAGAACTCCGGATCGAAGTCGAGCACATAGTTCAGCAAACTTACGCAACAGAGTATCGTCGACTTTTACGTAACCGTCTGGGCTTCCGGAAAACGGATCTCAAAGATCAAACCCAGTTCTTCCAACCATTGTTAGACATATTAGAATCGCAGAAATTGGATTTCCACATCACATTCAGGAATCTGCTCGACTTCGATCCAGCCTGGGATCTGACGGGGGCAGAGACGGACGTCTATGTTGCACGACTTCTCGCTGCTACGCCAGACACGAGTGCTATGAAGAGGGAAGAGGCAATCGGACAGTGGAAAAATTGGTTGAAAGGTTATGCCGAGAGGATCAATGCTGAAGTTTCGGAGGGGCTTTGGGGAGATGCAGAGAATGCGAAGGAGGAAAGAAGAGAAAATATGCGGTTGGTTAATCCACGTTTTGTATTAAGGCAGTGGTTATTGGAGGAAGTTATCAGGAGAGTTGAAAGGGATAGCACTAGTGGCAAAAGGGTTTTGGCCAAGGTTCTACATGTATGCGATCTTCCTTACGTATCGGCAACAGAAGCTGACTGGGTATTTTTTAGATGTCTTGTAATCCTTACGAGGCCTGGGGTGCTGAGGGTGACGAACGGCCTGAAGAAGAGCTAGGGAAGGAGGAAAGGGAAGAAAGGAGATTCTGTGGAATTGGTGAGAAGAAAATGCTGGGTTTCCAGTGTAGCTGCTCTAGTTAAAGTTAAAATTTATGTGAATGGTCAAGGTCAATGTTCCGTCAATATATAATTTCTATTGTTTAGACTAATCTAGCTCAAGAAAATTCCTCTAAATTGATATGAATTCTCCTGGATTTTATTACAATATTATGAGCTATCTTGGCTATAGCCAACTATTTATTTTTCTCTTTTTGGACCTATATAAGTGATAGGTTAGGATTAGATGGTGACCAAGTGTACTTTGTTCAGCTACAGATAGAAAAAGCAAAGAAAATATTAAAGTGCACATGCAAACTTGACAAAATCACTCTCCAAGTGTTAGCAGATCCAAAATCCATATGTTGTGGCAACCACTAGTCACAAAGACCAATAATCACACAAGGCAGCAAATCTCTCAGTAGGATATCAAGTGGGGATCACAAGAGAACTCAACAAGGAGTCTCTGCTGGATTGCTACCCTATTTATATTATTACATGTGGTCTGTGCTATGACTATGCTTCTACTGTGCATCCTACCCTAAAGTCCATGTGTCATTCATGAGTGTGCCATATGTACACCATGTGGTAGCAATGCAGTTAACATGCTCCTTGACATTATTGTCCAGACTCTTCTAGCCCATAGACCTTTCTAGGCCTTTCTAGACCGCTCTAGGCTTTATAACATAATGTCATGTGCCTTCTTTCTCTCGCTGTAGACTAATAAAATAATGTTCTTCCACTAATATATAAGGAAATCTTTTCCCACACTTCTTCGTCTCATAACACCATAGTTGTTGTATTAGACGCAAGTATTAAGAACCAGGTCACTACTTTGATAGCACATGTCCACATCCATAACAGTCTAGTCATCAAGACAATCCATCATGCCATCAATGTCATGACCACTGAAGCTGAGCTCTTTGCCATCAGATATGGTATTAATCAAGCCACCTGTGTGAACAACATCAATGTTATCACAGATTCCATCTACACTGCTAAGAGAATCTTTGATTTATCATTGCACTCCTATCAAATTCATGTATCATCCATTTTCAGCAAACTTAGGGAATTCTTCACTAAAGATCATAATGATTCCATTGAATTCTGGGACTATCCAAGTAGTTGCAAATAGACACTTCACAATACAGTTGATGGAGAGATGAAGAAATTTGATCTCATTCCCAACTTTCCATACAAGTCTTCATGGGACTTCAGTAGGAAAAATGAATGTGACACAATTTTCAATAATTGAAAGATGATTTTTCAAGCTTTGGATAGCAAGGGCCAACACTTCTTAAAGCTTCTTGATGAGGACTTAAAATCTATTGAACTATTATACTCTAAAGAAAGACCATAGCTCAAATTCTTCAGACATTCTAATTTACTTTGTGCTAGAGCTTCAAGAGCTATAGTTAATCATGCTTCTATAAGTGAATACTGACTTAGATTTTTTTCCAAAGAAGAATTTAAGTACCCATGCAGTCTCTATCCTATAGAAACAAGACAACACATGCTTTACAAGTGTAGAAGATACAATAACTATTGGAATCTAAGAAAGGATATGATAGCTCATCTTACTCTTTTCCTAGAGTTCAATAGTAGTGCTTTCTTCTTCAGAGAGAGCATTACTTAGTTGATTTGTGCTTCATTTTCTTTTAGTTAGTCTTATTCCTTCTTTTCTTTTCTTTCTCTTTTCTCTTTCTTTTCTCTTTCTCTCTTTTGTACTTTATGTTGTATGTGTTTTAATGTATGTAGTTACAAAGTAGCTACTATGGCCTGCCTTCATACTCTGCATAATAAATTGTTGATTTTTTTAAAAAAAAAGTGTACTTTGTTGCAACAACCTCCCTTAAGTTATGATGACAATGAGTGGGGATTGTTAAAATAAGCAGCAGGGATCTAGAGGGATAATAAACACTTAGAATCATCGAACAAGATTCTATATTAAGATAATAAATATCTAGAGTGATAATAAACACTATAGATATTATAAATTTAGTCCATAATAATAAAATATACTCACTGTTACAACTTAAAGACCTTAGAGTTGGTTTATGAGCCAAACCTTTGTATAGGATTACACAAGAGAACTTAATAGAGAACTCTGTACAGGAATATTTATCTTATATACTAAACAATGATGGTCTATGCTACTACTTCTCTAGCCTATCCTAAAGACCATGTATTTACCTTAAGGCCAACATATGTAAGTCACGTTGTGATGATCTCACTCTTTCAGAACCTTTTACACCCTTCTCTATAACCTTATTACTTGTGACCATTACTGTGACCATGTCATATGATGTGACTGATATGTAACAGTGTAATCATGATGTCACCTCTAATCTTAACTCTAAATTCAAAATGAAAATGAAAAAATAAAAATAAAAATAAAAATAAAATATTAAATAAAAAAGCTAACATCTAGGCTTTGCATATCTGACATTACCCCCCCCTCCCTTCAAGATTTCTACTTCTGGAGAAACTTGTTAGTTTATCCTCCCATATTGTCTTATTCTTCTCTTTTCAATTCTGCCAATTTCTCTCTAACTTCCTTAAATATTCATTTTCAAACTTCCCATTATTCTATCCATACAACATTTTCACTATATATTTCCCCAGCAACTCTCCCCTCCTAAAGTTTTTTTTCTCTATCAAATCTAAATTTTCTTGTCTTCTTATATTTACATTCATTCTCCCTTTAAACTCTGCCACTAACTCTCTTGCATTCTTCAAATCCTCCTCCTTTTCCTAACTATCCTGCTCCACCATAAACTCTTTCTATTACAATAAATACTTCATTACTCTCCTCACTTTTCTTTTGTTCAATATCTTCTCTACTTTTTCATTCTTCTACTCCTTCTACTTCTACTGGTTTAACTTTCTCTTTTTTCTGTCTCTCACTTGATCCCAGTATTGCACTACTCAACTGATATTTACTACTAGATGAATTCTTATCAAAGTTGGCAGTTGTAATTTGACTATATTGGTAGAAACTACCTCGTCAATGATATATGGACTAATATATTGGTCCACTAATTTTCTCACTGGTCTTTCCTTGAACACTAAGTCTTTCATACTTAATATTACTCTATCTCCAACTTTCTATACTTCTGCTTCTTTCCTTTCCCTATTTGCTTGCCTCTTCATCTCTTCCTGTACTCTCACCAATACTACTCCTACCTCTTCCTGTACTTTCCTCATCCTTTCTGCAAACTCTGCTACTTTCTCTATCTTTCCTTTCCTTCTCAAATTAACTCCCATTCTCATCTCTCTACTGTAATTTGCCATAAACAGAGACACTTTAGTTGTCAAATGTGCCTTATTGTTCACTGTAAACTTAGCTGACACTAACCATTCTGGCCAATTCTTCTGCCTATGATCAACAAAGAACCTTAAGTACTGTTCCAACTCTTAGTTTATTCTTTCCATCTGCCCATCTGTCTGTGGGTGATAGAACATTGTTTCAATTCCCAATATCTTATTCAACTCCTTTGTCATCTCTGCTACAAACTGTAGTCCTCTATCCAACACTATACTCTCCGGCAACCCATGCAACTTCCACACATTATCTCTGAACAATCTTGTTAGTCCTTCTACTGATGTCTCCTCTGTAGTTGCTACAAAATGCATTGTCTTGGACAACCTATCACAGACTACCAGGATTGCATTCTTTCCCACTACTACTAGTAACTTTGTGATAAAGTCTACTGTTAGATAAGTCCACAGTTTCTTTGGCACCTCACTCAACTTTAACTTCTCTGTCGTCACTTCTATCTTATTTTTCATCTTCTGATACATATTGCATTTCTCCATGTATTCTCTAACATTTCTCATCACTTCTGGCCACCAACTCTGTCATCTTCCACTTTCTTCCATGTTCTGCTACCAGTATATCATGATGTGACTGAATTATTTCTACTCTTAACTCTTCATCCTTCGGCACATACATCTTTCCTTCCTTTAACACCAAGTCTCCCTCTATCTGCTATTCTTCTCCTCTTACTACTTTTACTCCTGTCTTTTTCATCTCTTTCACTACTCTAACTACTTCTTTATCCTTACTTCTAGCTTTTTCTATCTTTTCTACTATATCTACTTCTGGTCCTTCTATTACTACTTTATGTAAGCTATATAACCAACAGTTCTTAATAAATATTTGATTTTCATTATCCTTTTCTACACTTACTTTCTAGTCCAGTCTCCTACTAAGTCCATCTACCTTCTCCATTTTTGTTCCTGGAAGAGTGAAGTTGAACTTTGACAAATATAATGCCCAACATGCTTGTCTTCAGTTCAATTTCTGTACCTTCATAAAGTATTCCAAATTCTTATGGTCTGTCCAAACCTCAAACTTGTACTTAGCACCCTCTAATAAGTGCCTCCAATTTTCCAGCCTTCTTATCACCACTAGCATCTCCTTATCATGAATCTCATAATTCCTCTCAGTCTCATTTAGAGATTTTGAGAGAAAGGCCATAGGTTGCCACTTTCTATCTTCACACTCTATAAATAATACCCCTCCCATTGCATAGTCTGATGTATTAACTTTCATTCTTATTTTCTTATCTAGGTCCAGTACTATCAATACTAGTTCTTTTGTAAATATCTTCTTCAGCTCCCTGAACACCTCCTCTTGTCTTTTTGTCCACTCCTACTTTTGATCTTTCTTGATCATATCATACAATGGTCTGGCTATAGATGCAAAGTCCTTGATAAATCAATAATAATAATTTGCTAACCATAGGGATTTCTGTACATCCTTGACACACTTTGGTATCAGCCAATCCAAGACCCCTTTTACCTTTTTCTCCTCTGTTTTTATTCTCTCTGGTCCTATTACGACTTCTAAAAATCCTACTTCCCTAATCTTTCACTTGTACTTCTCCAGTTTCATATACAAGTTATTCTCTGCTAACCTTCTTACCATCTCTTCTACCAACTTGTCATGTCTTTCCTCTTTCTCTGTACTGATAATTACATTATCTATGAAGCTCACCACCTTCCCAGTATTAATAAGATCCCATAGAATCTTGTTTATCATGGTCTAGAACGTCACAGGTAAATTTGTCAATCTAAAGAACATCATAGTTAGTTTGAATAACCCTTCTAGGATAGTGAATGCTGCCTTCCACTTGTCTCCTTTCTTTATCCATACATTATTGTATTCCCATCACAGGTCTATCTTCATAAATATCATTTTGGTACCAATGTTCTCTACTATGTCCAAAATAAGAGGCAAAGAATAATTGTTCTTTACAGTCCACTCATTCAAGTACCTATAGTCCTGTACCATCCACTTCTTCCATCCTTCTTTCCTACAAAAAACACTGGTGCCATTTGAGGTGATTTTGAGGGTCTAATATATCTTTTCCTCAATTGTTCCATTATGAACTCTCGCACCTTCTCCTGCTCTTTCCTTGACAATGGATATACCTTTCCCTTTCTTAGTACAAACCCCTTCTTCATGTTTATTGTATGATCCCACAGCTTCCTTGTGGGCATTCATTCACTTGCCTTCTTGCCAAAGACTCAGATTTACTTATGGAATTTTGTTGGAACCAACTTTTTAGCCTCTTTCTCTGACTTTGCTGCTTTTTTCTCCTCTTCCCAAATTTCCCATTTCTTTGCTACTTTTCTTACTTCCATTTTTCTTTTCTTCTTTTGGTTTTTCTTTTCTTCTCTCTGTCTTTCTTCTCTGCTTCTTCTCTTTTCTCTTCTTTCTCCTATTTCTGCTACTCTGACTTTCTCTGTTTTAATCTCTACTACCTTCCACATTCCTTTGGACATCTCATCATTTTTACTTCTTCTGTTCTCCAATTGATCTCAGGATTGTGGTGGGCTAGCCATGGAATTTCTAAGATTATGTTTCATTTTTATTACCCAATGATATCTATCTTCATCCTCTCTTTATGTCTCTGATAATAAACATTCACTTTCATCATATTTTCAATTGTCCCCTTCTTATTGAATTTTCTGTTCACATTTCTTACATATATTGGGTTTTCAATCCTTTTTAATTTAAACCCCTGCTTCCTTGTGAATTGTGAGCTCATCACCAATCTCATAGCTCTGCTGTCTAACAATGCTTCTACCATTATTCCTTCTTGCATATTAATTGCATATTAATTCTTTCCAATCCAATTTTCACTGTCACTTCTCTTAGCATGTCCCCATTGTCCAGGTTGCACATAGATATATCTTCTACTACTCTAGAGAGCATTACAAACCTATTGTTATTGAGACTTAGTTGAAGACTACCAGATCTCTCTCTCCATTTAAATTATATTGTCCATTATTTCCTTCTAGCCTCTGTCCATATTCCAGTCTTCTTCCCTCTGTTATGGAATGCCTTGAACATTAACAATTTTTATTTTATTTTTCTGATTTTATATTAATTTTGTTTTCTTTTTCTTTTTGATTTTGGATGATGAAGAGGCATGTAATACTGCAGTCACATGCCATAGGCCTAGAACATGGTAGAAGGATCTAGAAGATGATGTCAGAGCATATGGATACAACATGGTAGCCTTGAGTAAGACGTGAGGTAGACATGAGATAGTAGCACAGACCAATATGTAACAGTATAAATAGGACTCTAATTTAGCAGAGGCTCCTTGTCAAGTTCTCTTGTGTTTTCCCCACTTGATTGCTTAACTGAGAGCTTTACTGCTTGTGTTATTATTGGACTTTGTGTCTAGTGGTTGCCACAACACTCTTCCTAATTCTGTTCCCTGTTCCTCTATTTCTGCAATTCCTTGCCAAATGCCCAAATTCCCCACAGTTATAGCAGTTCATATTTCCCCTGTCTACTTCTATGGTATATGGGTTGCATTGCACAAACACTACCCTTTGATTGGGGCACACCATTACTGTATTCATTCTTTCCACTCCTTCTATTAGGACTGGTCCTGCTTGAGCTTGTTATGGAGGTGCTTCTTGTCTCCTTGGCCAAACTTGAGGCTGGAACATTTGCTGTCATTGTATTTCTCCATTGTTCACCCTTGGAGCTGGTGTCCTGTTGTCTTTTTGCCCCCTTAGCCTCTCTTTTTTCCTCCTACTTTTCTTCCAATTTCTGTTCAGAGCAATTGCTTTATCATACTATTACTCAATTAAGCTTGGCTGGTATTCTGCTTCCATTAACTTTTGGGTATCATTTCATTTATTCCTCTTTTGAATTCTTTCACCAACAGTCTCCTCTTATATCTACTTCCTCTTGCTGCTCTCCTGAACTCCTGTACAAACTCCTTCATTGTTTTTCCTCTCTGTTCCAACCTCCTTAACTTTGCTACTTTTACCAATTCCTTATTCCCTTCTTCAAATTCTTTTCTGATGTTTACCAGAAATTTTCCTATATTCTTATATCCTAGTAGTCCTCTCTCCAAGTCCTCCAACATGTTTTCTTTCCAGACATCTGCTGATTCTTTCTGCATATATGATAGCACCCACTGTATTTGTTCTTCTACTGATACCTCTCTTATCCTCATTTGTATATACAGCTTATATGCTGGAATAAATCCAGCCATCTTTTTAGAACTCCCATCAAACTCTTGTGGCCTTGTTACTTCAACCTGTATATTGGATCATGTGAATACTGTCACTCCCTCTGCTCCTCCTAACCCTACTTGTGTAATTATTGCTTGTACTCCTGCTGCTGTTAGACCACCTGTTCTAAGTTAATGTTGTGTTGACTCATGGTGTATGGTGATGGTAGTGTTGTCAGTGGTGATGATGATGGTGATAGTAATGTAGGTAGTAGTATAAATAGTGGTAACTGCTGATCTGAGAGAGTTGATCCTGTGTTAGATTCAGTTGAGGATGGTGAGAGAGTAAAAGAAGAGTAAATAGAGAGGGTCCTGTGCTAGGCAGTCTCAAGAAGAGTTATTGGGTTCTAATGTTACCACTTAAAGACCTTAGGATTAGTCTATGAGCTGAACCTTTGTATAGGGTTATATAAGAAAACTCAATAAAGAACTTTATCCAGTAATGTCTACTTTATATACTAAATAATAATAGTCTGTGCTACTACTTCTCTAGCTTATCCTAAAGACCATGTGTTCACCTTAAGGCCAACATATGTAAGTCATGTTGTGATGATCTCACTTTTTCAGAACCTTCTACACCCTTCTCTATAACCTTGTGACTTGTGATCATTACTGTAACTGTGTTATCTAGTATGACTAATATGTGATAGTGTGATCATAATGTCACATCTAATCCTAATCCTAAGTTCAAAATGAAAATGAAAAAATAAAAATAAAAATAAAAATAAAATATTAAATAAAAGAGCTAATGTCTAGGCTTCGTATATCTAATACTTATCTCAGAATCATAGAACAGGACTTTTTTGTTTTTTGAAAACAAAAATTTATTATATAGAGTGTGATAGCAATCTATATCTACAGAAGATTATTTATGGTTAATCAACTCTAACCTTACTTATGCAGTTTCCCAACATGAAGGATTACTTAGGAATTGAACCCATAACCTCAAGTAGGTTTGAGGTAAGCATAATCTATGTAGAATGGAGATTTATTTCCACTATACCATCTCTTCCTCCTATATAATAGGACTAAGGTAGATAAAAAGCTATACAAAAATAAAGAGAGTGAATTATGTAATACACAAGATGAAAAAAAAACATGTTTATAGAGGCAATACCCCTGCTTAGTGAGCAGTCATTTATATAAGACCAAGACTACTTATGAATGTAGGAAACTTCACTAGAGAGAGGCTTAGTGAAGCTATTTACAGGTTGTTGATCTGTAGAAATATACAAAGTTGAAATATAACTAAATTTATTACAATCACAAATGAATCTATACTTCATATTAATGTACTTGGAGTATTCATTGATATTGCTAGTAGCAATGAGATTGATGATAGACTAATTATCAAAATAAAGAGTAGTATTACAAGACCTTAGAGTAGATCAAGTAAAAAAACCTTGTATTGGATTAACACAAGAAAACTCAATAGAAAACTCTATACAAGATTGTCTATCTTATATACTCTAGACTGATAGTCCATGCTACTACAATTAGTCTATCCTAAATGACCATGTGTCTATCTTAAGGTCAACATGTAGATATATCAGGCATGGTTCACACTTGAAGATGAAAGTCTACAGAGTTGACTTGAACATGTACAAAGTATGGAAACTTTATGCAATGAGCTTGGCAATGTGGACTTTCACCTTTAAGTGTGAACCATACCTAACAGTGTTATCAGGCTACCTTTCTTATAGTTGTATTGCATTCCTTTTTTGCAATAGCCTGAGGTTTGGGCTATATACTCACTATAATGGTAGCTTTTCATCTTTCTCTAGATTTCTGACTAAGACTGCTCCTTGGTTGACTCTAGGTCTACTAATTCCTTTGTAGGCTCTGAATTCCTTTATACTCCCTTTCTTGCTATCTCTGCTATCTCTAATATTAAATGCTGTTTTGGGTAATTTTTCATACCAACATTCTGAAAGCTGTTACTATACCCATTCTGGTAAATGCATGAATATGGACTTCCATGTTACTCTACAGACTTGCTCTGCCTTTTGGTCTTGGATATCTGGCCTGTTCAACTTAAAATCTATTTGATTTGCTGGGATTTAGGCCTAATACTTTTTCTTCTATCTTTGCAGAAGTTTTTTGCTCTATTCTTGCCCTACAGCTAATACACTATTGGTCACTTAGTCAAACTTTGACTTTCTCTCTGCTTCACCATTTTCTTGGATTTCCATGTCCATCTCATTTCTGGACTTTCAAGTTAAGAAATCTCCAAGCAGTTAAAATTGCTATCCAGCACACTGATTTCATCCATATGTTGTATTTGTTATGCCAACAACACTTCTATCCTGCTCTATTCAACATTTTGTATTCAACATTCTATGAGAATACAAACTCCAAAAATCTCCAGAGTATTTGCAATTTTTGCTGTTCCTCTTTTGCTAGGTACTAGGAATTCTCTGTTACTTGAATAAAGTAGTAGATAGAGTCTCAATTCCATTCTTATGTCCTCAAAGATGTTGGTTCTTTTATCCAAAAAAAACTCCAACAATCTCTGTAGTTGTTGAGTGTTTTCTGAAATATATCCTCAATTCTGTCTATGTTGTACTCTAGAATTTGTATATCTATCCTTCTTGGGATTCTATACCCAAAACACAATTTGTCAGGCTCTTATACCCAATTGATTTTCTAAATCACTCATTAACAGATACTACAAATTACAAACCTTTTCTTAGTTAACAAACTTCAAAAAACTCTGTAAAATTTTGGACTTTTTTTTTTTGTCAAACTCCTTATTCTTGGTCATCTCTTTCTAATGTCAAAGCTGAAAGCAGTGGACTTAACTTTTTCTTATTTTTCTTTCTTATTTTTATTTTTATTTTTTATTTTCTTTTTATTTTTCTATTTTTAGAACTAGGTTTAGGGTTAGAGTGACAAGATCACATTGTTAGTCACATCAGATGACACAGTTATAGTAATAGTCACAAGACTCATAGAAGAACATAGAAGGTTCTGGAAAGATGATATTATACAATATATATAACCCATGTTGACCTCAAGGCTAACACATGGCTGTTTAGGGTAAGTTAGAAGTAGTTAGCACAGACTATGTAGATTTAGTATATAAGTGTCAGGTATAGCTCACACCAGAGTGGAAGTCCACAGAATGGACTTGGAGATGAGTGGACTTGTGGAATGATCTTGACTTCAGCTTATGTGCTGCACCATCTGTCTGCCGCGTGGTCACAACTTTAGATGAAGGAGAGAAAGTCTGAGTGGGAGTGAGTACTGATTGGTGTGTTGCCATTGAACACTGGAAATTAAGTTCAATGAGAGTTTATCTTTGTCAATTATCAGACTAGCAAATTACAGTATAACTACTAGTCTTATATGCAACTAATAGTATAGGAGATGCTCAGGGTTTCAGTGGTAAAACCCCTATTACTCTGAGCAGAGGTTTCAGTGTTGAGACACTGACAGGAGTAACTCTGTCATGGAAGACCAAGTTGAATAGGAGTATCTCCAC
>Ga0157364_1005939_pt1 | contig 12485 bp, 7 predicted proteins | sample AttsexASBM2_FD_111476 | JGI IMG/M metagenome (GOLD analysis project Ga0157364, IMG submission 111476) | Fungus gardens microbial communities from leaf cutter ant in Ribeirão Preto, State of São Paulo, Brazil - Atta sexdens ASBM2 | ecosystem: Host-associated > Fungi > Mycelium > Unclassified ...
AATGTTTCATATTTTGATGAATTTTTTCATTTCAATATAAAAACATGAGAAATCGTTAAATTCTTGATTAGAAATTAAACGCTAATACTGTTTTAAGATTATTTGTAACTCTGCACAAAATTAAAAATTCTACATTTAATTAAATATATTTTATTAAATATTCCAGAAATGTATAACAATAATTTTTAGAAAAATTTAAATATATATACGTACAGTTTTCATCATAATAAATTTTAGAAAGAACTTTGCTTTAGAAATTTGTTAGAGAAGAGAACAAGATTCTTGACCTGGCTCGCACGAGCTCCTTTTAAACGGAACTGCCCACGGCAACCTATCGCGAATAATTCACAGTGAGACACGACGAGCCTGCCTTTGACTGACGTGGCATTGACTTGTCAGGAGACTCGTCCTGACAAACGATCTCGGCTATGACACCATTAAGCGCCTGTCATATGTACCAATATGACGAGAAGTCGAGAATAATTTCCAGAAAGACACACGATATGCTTAATTTTACACTAACAAAAAGTAAAAAATTTTATATTTTCAAAGTTTATTGCGTGCGTGCGTGCGTGCGCGCGCGCGCGCGCGCGTGTGTGTGTGTGTGTGTGTGTGTGTGTGTGTGTGTTTGAAACTTCAAATCTCCACATTTCAATCAACAGTTTTGCACTAATTTTTTCTCGTTTTCATTTTTATGATTCTTAATTAATTCATTATGCATCTCATTTCATTCTGTATCATTATAATTCATATTTTACGCAAATTTTATTATTGAATATGAATAGGATTTTTATGTACTAAAAATAATCCAAAAGTAGGTAGACGAAATATTTAGATTTTTGTTATATAAGAATAAATTTATATATGTGTGTATATGTGTATATATATATATACATGATCTTTTTTATTGTCTCTTGTATAAGCATTTTTATATTTATACCTTCTGATTTATAGTCTTTAGAATCTTAATCTGTTCACATTGCTCATTGTTATATTTTTCACGAGAATCTTGTGAAACGATGAAAAAATACAGTGAAAAAATGAAAAATTATGCATGACAGAAGTATTAAGGAAAATCACAAAAAGAGACTTTTCAGATATTGGCGATATTCAAAGCTACATACAGACCAGTGGTTAATGGCGAATCAAGCGATAATTATCGAGTATTAATAACTGTCGTTATCCTTAAAGTTAACAAATAGAGAAGATACGTCATTTCTTTGTTCTCCTTTATTCTCCTATGGTCCCGTCGTAGATCTTATTCTGCTTCATCTCGTTGCTGACCGAAATGGGCCCGAAGGGCCCAACTTTGCGGCTCAGAGGGTGGACGCGCGTACGCACCGCGAAGCGAGGACAGCGAAGGGCGCGGAAAGGAGCGGAGGCTGAAGAGACAGGGTGGGTGCAGAAGAGCAAAGTCACCAATTTAAATTGAAGTCGGGGAACACCCGCGAGGGAGAAACGTTCGCTGGCCTATCAGGTTTAATAACACCCGGCACCGACTCTATCTGAAATTACGGATGGTGCTGCGATCGGGGCGGCCTTTCGTCTTATTCTTCTTCTTTTATTTCTTCCTCGTCTTCTCCTTCGTACTCGATTCAAAGATCTTCGATCGAGATGATCGTCAAAATATAATTCATCGGGACGCCAAGCTCGATAGTAGCGCGGGAAACGTTTATGTTGCGGAGCATTGCACCGGTTGGAGCAAGTTTATATTAACGGAAGAAACTTTGTATTGCAGCGTGAGATTCAATGACTAAAAATACACGAAAACAACAATTTTTCTGTGTCAACAAATTTATCTAAATGGGTTTAAATTTATCTAAATAAAATGATGTGAAAATCATTTTGTTAAACTGTCAACATAATTATGTAGGAAACGATCATCTCGAGCATGATGCAAATCTTTCCATTTTAGCAACTAATTTGAGATTTCTACACTCTAAATTTCTTATAGTTCTCTCATTTCAAGAAAGTGAAAATATAATCCTTGAAAAAAAAAATGAAAATATTTTACTTCTTGAAAAAAAGTGACAATTTTCACTTTTTTAAAAATGAATTTTTACTTCAAAGGAGTGAAATCTCACTCCAAAAAAAAATAAGATTTTACTCTAAAAAGAATGAAAATGTTACTTTTTTTCAAGAAAATATTTTCATTTTTTTTTTAAGTGATTGCATTTTCACTCTCTTAGAGTGAGATTTCACTGCAAGAAAATTTAGATTGTATATAATTATTTTAATAATCGACATTATTGTTAGGTCTGTTCCTATTTAAATTTTTAGATATATCAACAAAAATTGTTCTTTTTATAAATTTTACAACTAGGAAATGGAAGAATGGAAGTACATTTATATAGAAAAAATGTTTGTTTGAAGTATCTGAAATTTAGATACATAGTCTGGAAAATAATTTTGTTAGATCATTAAAATAATTCTGCAAAAAACTCAAGCATGACGAGTAATGTCGCAAAAATTTTTGATTCTAGTAATCAACTTGAATGTCTTTTTTGTATAATATTTTAATAATCCAACAAAATTATTTTCAAATCTAACTAAACTTTTACACTAAAAAAAATTTCTGCTTGAAAATAGACGAATCAGAATTTTCTGGTTAAATTTATTAGAATTCTATTGATAGAGATAATCGGAATTCTGATTGATATAATATTTCTAATAAAATCTATTAGAATTCTTATTTTTACTAAAATAATTATATCACTCAGAATTCTAGTTATCTCAACTAAAATTTTAATAGATTTTATCAGAAAATTCTGATTTATCTATTTTCTACCAGAATTATTATTTAATCCAACCAAATCATTTTTCTCAATGTAGATACTTCAGTAAACTGTCCTTCTCATGTGTACAATATCTAACATCTTTTTTGTCTATCTATAAAAAATTGAAGGAGAATTGAAGGAGAATCTTCCAAAAATATCTTAATGATTTAAATTAATAATGTAAAAAAAATTCTTTCTTTGCAATTCATAAGTTTCAGTTTAATATTCTAAAATGTCAAGAGAATGGCCTGTCGATTTGTATCAGTTGCGACGTAATGAAAACGCTCGTGACATCTTTTGCGGTCCCTCGCGATGAGGAATCGCGTGCTAATTCGATAATTAGCGCGACAGTTCTCGCAAAAGTATCTCGCCCACGGTCCATCCACGGTGGTTGTGCCGTCAGGCTGCGATTCGCCTCCATATTTATAAGTTTCATACCGCTGAAGTCTCGATCGCGCCGTAATTGAAAACCTGCTGAATTAGCTATTAATTTCTCGCGGCCTAATTTATGCGAAACGACCTATAACTATTCATAGGAAGCGCTGATTCTTTATTACTGTTCGTAAAGAACATGATTTGTATTGCTCTTTTCTACGTATGCGCATCGTGTAGTCGAATTTGCATATCCTTGCGATCGATTATCATCGACGAAATCGCATTGTCGCCACTTCCCTCTTCGATATTTACGCGAAACAATAAAATATTTATCCAAAGTCTCACATACGTTTCGTAATAGTGTTACAAATACATAAAATTATTGTGAAAAATCGATTTTGTTCTAATCACTAAAAAAGCATTATTAAATTTAAAAATTAAATTAATTGCATATCTGATGTATTTTAATAACAATTTAATAAAATACAATCTCGAGATTTAAATGTTTCCGAGAGAAAAAAATATATGGATTGACATCTAAATAAATTAACTATGCAAATGCATTTCAGCAGAGTACGCTAAGACGACAGAGAGAATATATTTTCCAGCCTATGTGTAGACAGGCACAAATAATAAACGCAAAACGCGTGATGCCACATGTGTCTGTCATTTGTCATATGACCTGCTTTTGTCTCCGCTTTTTAATTTGCCTATTCAACTTGTATTTGACGAATGATTGAGTTGTAAGCAGAGAAGAAAATATGAAGAAAAGAGGATAACAATACGAGCAAAAAAACGAGAAATGTAGACACCGAAAAGTTGGAAATAATTAATTATCGATCGATTAAAAAAATAATTTCTATTTTTTTTTGAAAGCTGTCTTGAAACATTTTCTCATTCATTACAAAAGTCACTGTGATATTGCGAATAATATAAATTAATATTCGCAATAATATAGAGTAATCGTAATATCAGTAAGAAGAAAAATGTTAATTAAGAATTTACGTGAAGATAACGCGTTAGTAAGATTTATTTCCTTCCGTTTGTATCATCCAAGATATAAAACTCTTTGACATTACTATGGCTAATTAAGACGCTATTAGATAGGCAGATGCGAAAGATTAAGACTCGCGAAAGAATAGGATGAGGAGGCGAGCGACGAGGGAAAGAAGCAGAGAAAGGGCCGAAACGAAGGTGAAGAAACGCACATTGGAACTGTCGGGTAAAGCCGCGGCGGAGACGCGGGAGGCAGAGAGGTGGAAAGGAGGCAGACGAAAGAAAATCACGCGTGGTTCGTCATAAGAGGAATTCCTTTGGCGATACTGGAACCTCTCTCTCTCTCTCTCTCTCTCTCTTTCTCTCTTTCCTACTCTCACCGCGTCTTCTTCTTCTCATCTCTCCCATCTTCTCTGGCCCAGAGACCTCGTGCTTTTTTACTGGTTTATGGGATTTTTTTCACGCGGACCGCCGAGTCGTACATCAGAGAAGGCTGACTGTGAATCTCCTCTTTTCTCTCTTCCTCCGATACGCTCAGTTTCTCATGCGCATTTCGTTGAGAAAGCAGGAGAAAGAGATAGAGGGAGAGAGAGGAAAGGGAGAAAGGGAAAGAGCAAGCGGGGAAAGAGGAGGGGAAACAATAAAAAAGATGCCAGCCGCCATAAAAACAACTGAAAGTATTAAAAACTTTAGGCCTTTTACTGCCGAGCTGCCTTGGAGAAGACGGTCGGGTATATACGCGGGAAGTCAACGATGACGACGAGAACGATGCACCGAGATGTTTCGCGGTGTTGATACTCGCGCAATTAGTTAAATTATTAGTGTTTGAAATTAAGTCAGTTACTTTTCAGTCATATTATTTCGAACAGTGAAGACACGAGTTTACGTTTCTTTTTATATATTTAATTAGAGATAAATCGTCAAAGTAGATATAATATTTATATTAAGTGTAGGCGAACGTACTTTTAAACGTATGTTTCACGGTGATATCATCGTAATTAACACCATACTTGTATTTGCATCGCAGATAACAAAGCCACGTGCGGGTAAAATTGAATATATTACTCGCGAGAGTGTAAGCGTTATTAAAAGCACAGAAGATTATATCGTATACTGCGTTTTCATCGACATATCACGCGTCACGTCTTCAAGTTTCACCGCCATACCATGGGCGTATGGTCTTAATTAGCGTATATATTTATATCAGATAAACGAGATAAAAATCTACGCGCAATGAAATGCTTGAAAATTTGACACTATTCGTGCGAGTATACTTAACGGCGATGACTGAAGACTTCGCACGTAATTAACAAAATTAGCATATATAGTTACATCGAGGATGATGAATAATAAAAGAAGTGGGAAAGGAAATGTATAAATAAATCGAGTTTGTGCAGAAATACTGTAAACAAAAGCAGATGAGAATCTGACGCGGCGCGGCGAACCGTGGAAGAAAAAGAAGAGAAACCGAGGCAGGAGGACGGTCGACCCTCGTAAAATTATCGTACTTTAATAAAACGTGTCGTGCAAAATGCGAGGATAACGAGAAAATATAGGGTTCGAAAGACTCGTGAAATTTATAGAGCGATCGCCACGCCGGCGCGCCGGAGGAAGAATTGCTTTTTGGAGTCGCGCCGTTTGGTCGTCTCAAGTTGGCCCGTTCTCGGCTATGCAGCCACAATAAGATCTCGAATAAATCAGATGTTCGTGTCTCGAGAGGACACGGTAGCTCAGCGGATAAAGATTCGTCGCAGTAAAAGAGCCTTTAGCAATTCCGTGGGGAAAGTCGCGCGGTAAAAAAGTTGGGGAAGTTTGAATATAGCAACAGGTGTCCCATAGAAGTTGCATTTCGGTCCAAGGAAATCGCGTATTCAAAGAATGGAAAAAAAATCACATTTGATAGAGATACATAAATGCTTTGATAGACGAAAGATGACCTTACATGGTCAATAATATGCATACTGATTAGTAATATTGAATCAATAACACTGAGAGTATTATTGATTATGCGTTAATATAATTTAGTATTTTTATCTTATTTTAACTTTACACGATCAGTATCATTGACAATATATTTCACTTTAATTTCACATATATTATTGCACTGTGATATACTGAGACATGGGTTTTAATAAAGCGATAATCGAGAATCAAAATCCAAACATTGTCAGTATTCTAGTCAATCCATTAATATCAACCACATACAATCAGTAATATTGTCAGAATTTGTTAATACTGACAATAATATTAACCGTAGGGCGATTCATCAAATATCTATTTCTAATTTTCAAAGTTTGGTACAATCAATATATATCAGTTCTGTATCAATTTTGTTAAAAATATATGTTATTTAAGTGTCTCAGACTTATCGTGACAATCATTAATGGCAAATTCCTGAGATCTTTTCAAGACAATCCTAATAGCAAAATGTTAAGAATGTAGTTAGTTAGTTTTGAATGAAAGGGATTTAAGGTTAACAAATCGAACTGTAATATTTGCGCACTCAGGCATGACACATTGCACAGTAGCAAAGAAATGTTTAGAAAAATAGAAGAGAATTGATGCTTGAAAACACCTTCATTATTATGTGCCACGCTTGAGTACACAAATTCTGGACAGATCGATTAAATTTAAAACCTTCTCATTTGTAAATTATTATAATAGTCTCGATATTTTCTGATATTAGAATTTTTTACTCGAAACAATCTCAGGAATCTATCATCAATGGTCGTCATAGACATCCTGTATACTAAATAGTATGATGACATTTCATGCGTCACCCTGTACTATAAAACAGATATCACATTAATAAATATTTAATTAAATTCTTTCCCGATTATAGTCTACATTGGTTGATATATGTCTGAATAATCCGTGAATAATCAATGAACGTTAGCTTCGACTACAGCACAGAAAACCATGCATGGTATAATGTGTTCGATTGAAATCGCATGTACAATAATAGTACATAAGCAATTTGCTGTGATTGAAAACAAGTTAAAAAATTTTTTTTTTTTTATCGATTTGCCTTTAATACAATTTTCCAGACGAGATGAATGCGAACTCAGTCATTTTCTCGCGTGGATTTACAGTCTCGTGCTGTTCATCAGCAGCGGAGTCCGTTTTTGGCACAAAGCAAAATCTCGTACTTCAAACAACGACTAATTAAGATAACGCGACAAGGAAAGTAATGAGCGAGCGAAAGAGAAGGAAGCAACGTAGAGCAGCAGTTTAGTAGCAAGTGCTGTAAATTCTTGATTCTTTAATCTTGGTAAACCTTCAGAGTTTCCTATCGTTCCCCGACCGTCCCTCAAAGACCTGACCCGCGGTGTCTAGCGAAAGATCGCGGTACTCCTCGAGGGCGTCTTGCGCATACACACGTCCACACGCACGGCGCGTCGAGGGAGCCTCCGAGTAGTAAATCTCGCGGACAAACAATCATAATTTTCGAAGAGCTAACAAAAAGCAAGAGACTCTTTAAAGGGAGCCGATGCCAGGCAACATGAAATGCGGCCGCCTCCGCTTCTCCAATTGTTTCGTGGTTTTCTTCCCCTTCTCTCAAGTTCTCTCTCCGTTCACGTTTCTTCGTTCAACCGAATCTTCTTTTTCTTCCCGAAGATCTCTCTCTTTTCACCGTTCCTGTACCTTACAACATATATCACCGTATATCGATTCCCTGGTTGTCCCCTATTTTCTCTTCTTTCTCTTCAGCCTCTTTCGCTCTTTCTTCTTCTTCTTCTTCTCCTTTCTGATTTCTATTCTACCTTTCCTGATTTCTTCATTTCTTCCTTGCAGCATCCTCCTCCTTTCGTCACGTTTGCTACATCTCTTCTGTTTCTTTGTCTCATTTTTGCGCGCGTCCCTCTTGATTATTCGATCGATCCACACGATTCTCTCACTGTATAATCTCGCGTTTCCTTACTCTTTAACCTTTTGATTTATGAATTTCTTACGGATTTTTTTCTTAAAAAAAATTTTTGTTTTTTGTATAATATATGTATATACAATATTTACTCTTTTGTTCTTAAGACCTCTCATATTTTTCAAATGTTATTAAGTTTAATAATTAATCGAAATAAAAATTAAAAAAGATCTTTGCCGCAAAGCGATTACAAAGCAGAGCGTGCACAAAATATTAAGTGTTTGATTAGCGTTCACGTATAGCAAGATAATAATGTTAATCATACCGTAAATAAGAGTATTACAGTAGAATTTGTGTTTACAAATCAAATGAATTTATTATATTTTTGTTGTAATAACCAGATTGCAACATCTATGAAGCATTTATGTAACAGTGTAAGACTACGATGAAAATGAGATAGTGTATATATATATGTAGAATGGGCGTAGAGAAACAGCGACAATTTCTGTGAAAGAAAAAAACGAAAATGAGGAGGAAAAGAAGTGACATAATCTCGCTCGAGAACTTTCCTGTCGGGAGATCGAGGTCGAATTCCGACAGGAAGGTCGACATTCGTCGGGATGATAATTTTCGAGTCGTGGCCGTGTTATCCGATTACATACGATTTAATGTCGTCGCGTAAAGTATACAAATTAGCGAAAAAAATTTTGTTGAAATATTAAAAAATTTAGGTAGAAACAAATTTGAAAATAATTTTGTTAGTAATTGTAATAATTACGTTAAAAACATTCAAGTATAATGAGTAACGCTGCAAAAAGTTGTGACAGTTTAGCAACTAGCTTGAGCGTCCTATATTTTGATGATCTAACAAAATTATTTTGATGATGTGTATTTAGTTAAATTTTTAGATACTTCAGCAAAAAATTTTTTATGTATAATATTGCAGGAGAAAAAAATTGAAAACCAAATTATAATATGAAATGCAATTAGAAAACAGATCAATATTTAGACAGTTTGTCGTACAGAATTTTCTAAACTTTTAAAATAAATCTCACTCTTTTTCAAGACTAGTTCAATTTTCTTTAGAGTGAGATTTCAAAGAATTTAGAAAGTAATATTTTTTACCTAATTGATCTACTTTTGAACGGGCACGCTCCGACGAGTTTTCCTAACGGATTTTTGTAGCAAACTCCACGAAATCAAGAACAATTCTATGAGCTAATTTCGTTCTCTCGAGACACATTTCGGAGCGCGGAAATTCACGGAGCTCAATCGGGACAAGGAAGTTGCCAACTTCTTTACATCTTGTCGTGCAACCCATCACTGCACTTTGTGTGGCATAATTTAAATACATTATCGCTAATCTTGTTTCGACCAAGAAAAGTTTATGGGTGACGCTTATCGACTATAAGTGACATAAATAAATGGCAGGAATGCGGAAAATAGCGAGAAGATTTGCGAAATGTTCACGCTGGAAATACGACTTCGTTCATTTGTTTCAAGTGAAATAAGACGATGCGAAATCGGTTGACAGCTGTAATTACTGTACATACATGCATACAGCTTCACAAGAGATAAACTGTTGATTCGTTAAAACTTTATTTAGTAATTCAACATATGTTATAATTTTGTGCGTAAATTATTTTAAGAAACATAAAAGAATTTAAGAAAAATCAATTATTATTCAAAAGATTAAAAAGAAATGAAATAGAAGATAATATACTAATTCAGAAGACGTAAAAATTAATTGCACACCTCATCTTTTTAGAATGTTACACGAAAATGACGTGTTTCTATCAAAATACTGAATTACCCTCTTTTATTCTATATAAAATTATCTCGGAACTTCACACATCAGAATTTCCCAGCAGTTTTTCCCACTCCTCAAATTAACTTATGTAGTAAGATGGTCGTTTGTAAGAACCGGAAGCAAACTTTACCTCTTGCTGTCTAACTGGTATCTCCGTTCCTGCCGCGAATCACTCCCGTCAACATCACCATAGTTCTGACGTGCGTTTCGGCGATTATCCACACTAATTCACCTCCGACTAATTAGCTCCAGTTCGCTCACTTAGAAAACGTGACAATTCAATGTCGCTCGCGCACCAAACTCGCAGAATCTCTGCGATCACTCACACCCACGATGTGTGGAACGATCCAGATTCTTCGAGTCTTCGGAATTATCGTCGACCAATCCTTACGGGACTTTCAAAAACTTCTTCAGGGAGTCTCAATTCGCGAGGAATACGAAGCATGCGTCAGCTTCTTCCTCTTCGAAATCTCCCAGATCACTTCCACCCTCATCGAACACTTCCTGTGCCACCCTGAACGCCGTCACTTAAAATCCTCGAATTTTGGAAAGCATTTAAACAATGATCATTCGACATTCTCGATTGACTCTTCATAATCTTGTCAACCTGAACGATTAGCAATTCTCCCGATCAGCCACCAATGATTTTTATCTTGACGGTTAAATTTCATGGTGCACAATTTCAGATTTAATTTCTGGAGCTTATCACAAACAACTTGGTTTAAAATACCCTATTTCATGATGTAAAGGGAGGATTATTGAAACTCAAAAGATAACAGTTTTATAGTAACGACACTGCGTAGATTTAATTAAGGTCCCCTATTAAATATACACCAGAGACAAATACGTCGTTTCCTTGTTCGCAGCGTTATCGCGATACTTCAAAACTGTCGTTCCAACATGAATCCTCGTTGTTTCGAGACGACACGCGCGGGTTCTCCACCCGTGAAACTCGGTATCCGTGTGTCTTCGATTCTCGAGGTTGTCTAAGCACCCGCGACGAAGAGGGAGGCACGCGCTCGCGAGCGCGCGCGCGCGCGCGTTCGATCAAGAGGGGGAAGAAGTGGGGGTGGTCTTCCGAACTCCACGTCCGAAGAGGGCGGTTCGTTTCGCGTCTTCTTCAAGCTCGCGGAAATTCGTTCTGCCACGCGCTTTTACCACCACCCTTAGCAGCAAACAAGGGTCGCCACCCTCGCAATGATAACGACTGTTTCGTCACCTCCAGAATCTCAGGGTGGTTCTCCAGCGAGCCCAGAAATATCAGACAGGAGAGTGCGCGTGGCTCGACTGGCGCGAGATGACTGAACCCCTCCAAAGGGTGAGAGACAAAGACGGCGGAGAGGGGAGGAACAGGGGGAAAGAGAGGGAACACACAGTTCTTCCCTTGGCCCCTCTTTCACCGACAGAGAAAGACCGCGGACTTCGGGGGCCCCCACCAATCTACCATCCATAGGTTGCCCCACCCCGTCGAGAGCAGTGACGCGTCGCATTCTCCCCGCCTTCGCCCGACGTTCCACCGCCTCCCACCCCCGACGGTACACGTCGCTGCCTCTTTCCCGTCGACCCCCGACGTCGTCGCGGTACCACCACACGGTTATGATGATGACGGGGGCAAAGAGACGGAGTTCTGCCACTGCCGAGCAACTCCTTCCTCTTCTTCCGTTCCTTGGCCGCTGTCGCACGCATTCGTCCACCGACTGGCGAACCGCACACACCTCTCTGCACGTTGCCGCTAAGATGCCCCTGCACGCGCGAGTGAATGGGTGGTCTCGTGGGGGTAGTTTCGCGAAAAATGTTTAACTCTATCATCAACGACTAGTTAAAAATTATCTCGGAATAGTAAGTAAATTATCTTCATTGTCATGAGAAGAATTGTATATGGCATGACGATGTGAATCTTTATACATACAATTTTTTTTTAATTTTTCTAAATTAACTTTCAGTAATGAAAGGTTTAACTAAACATTTCCTAATTTTTTTTCCGATATATAATTTGATTATAAAAAAATTTATTTTTACGTCCTATAATTCATTATAAATATCTTTTATACGTTTCGCGCTATATATATAACGAAATCATAATGTTCAGAATTATGCTTTCGTTATATGATAACAAAAATATCGTGATACAGGAATTAGAGCCAAAACTGCTATGTAACTCAATATATCATTACGCACGATTCGCGTACAGCAAGCAACGAGTAAAAATTTCAAAGTGCATTAATTCTCCACCCTTGTGTAGAATCACCCCGGTACGGGAAAGTTCAACCGACCAATGACGTCATTCGAGTGTCCTCGAAAGACACTCCCACTTTCTACCCCCGCAAAGGTCTCTACGATGCTGTCGATGCTTATCGCCGATGCATTACGCATGGGTGACGATTATTTGGGGTTTCTATGGATGTCGCTAATTGAGAAAAAACGAGAGATGCTATGGCGTCGCAGAAATTGAATGCGATCCAATACGATCAAAAGATATAAAGAGTAAACCATGATAATTTAATTTCTTAAAATAAAACTCTAAAAGCTCAAATCTCTAAATTTTTAAGATAAACTTTTTAATATGCTTTATAGCAAAGCGATTAAGTTATAATATAATAGATAAATGATCTATTTTCAATATTGTATTATGTATAATATTATTGTATTATGACATTAATTAGAC